>Ga0099826_10002067_pt1 | contig 12682 bp, 8 predicted proteins | sample Mtrugardesep15_FD_76830 | JGI IMG/M metagenome (GOLD analysis project Ga0099826, IMG submission 76830) | Root nodule microbial communities of legume samples collected from California, USA - M. trunc garden sep15 | ecosystem: Host-associated > Plants > Roots > Nodule | place: USA: California...
ACTGGACATATTTCCTCCCCACACCTTATTGTTTGGTATTTGCATCACAAATTCATCACCCCCAGATTGTGCAACCATCCGTCTAGTGCCACCGCCAGAAGCCCCAGCTTCAGCCTAGTTAATTAATAAACAACACGTATCAGTAATGTTTCAAAAACAGATGAAAGTTACACCAATTCCAACATCATTTGAGCATATTTATTAATGAAATACTTCATATTATAGTTACAGAATCAGTAGAAAACAACCCTTATCAGTGATGCAATGTCTCACTAACAGTTTACAGTTACAGCTATTAAACAACACTTTGTTTGAGCAAATTTATCGTGAAATACGTCATACAGCATACACAAGATAAGTTGAAACAAGTGATGTTTAACGAACAGATTAAAGTTTAAGCAACTCAAACATCATTTGAGCAAATTCATCATGAAATGATTATCAGCAATGTTTTACTAACAGGTTAGAATTAATGCCATTCAAGCTTCATTTGAGCAAATTTATCGTGAAATACTTTATACTGCAGATACAAAATAAGTAGAAAACAACTCCTATTAATGAATGTTTCACTAAGAGGTAAAGTTACGATCATTTGAACATCATTTGAAAAATTTACCATGAAATTGTGCAAGATTAGAAGAAAACAACTCGCAATCCTGATACCTCACTAACAGTTTACAGTAGCAAAAACTGTTGAAAACAACAATTTCACCAACAGCTTACCTTTACCGTCAAAGAAACATCATTTGAGAAAATTGATCATACAGCACATCATATCACATATATAAAAATCAGTCAGATACAACAAAATCAGGCTACAGTTACACCAATTTCAACGTCAATTGAGCAAATTTATCATAAAACACTTCATATGACAGTTCCAAAATCAGTTGAAAACAACTCCCATTAAAACTTCATACAACAGTTATCAAATCAGTTCAAACCAGCTCTAATCAATGATATTTCACTAAGGTAACAGTTACAGTGATTTCAAAACATTAATTGGGCAAATTAATCATGAAATACTTCATACGACAGTAAAAAAAAAACGGTTCAAAACAACTCATATCAATGATTTCCCCTAACAAGTAAGAATTACAGTAATTCATAAAACATGAATTAATCAAATTATTATCAATAAAGACGAGTTTAAAAAAAAAACCTCAGCAAGGACTTCATTGATGAGTTTCTCAGCAGAAGAAACAGCATCAGGAGTACCCATAAGTTCAACCATCCTAGTCTGAGAATTAGGATCAGCATCCATATCACGAGTAACTTGAATCTTAGCACCAGATTGCATCTGCAGATACTTAATAGTTTCACCTCCTTTACCAATAAGAACACCAACCCTACCATTAGGTATTTCAATTTTCTTACTAGAACCATAACTACCACCTTGTTGCGAGTATTGCGGCTTCAAATCGTAAGAATCAAAGCCCGATTGCGGAGCACCGTTATCGGACTTGTTTCGTTTGGGATCGTAGGAGAGTGGTGGAGCGCCGGTGACGCTGAGAAGACGAGCGGCAACTTCTTGAGCTCGTTGTTTGGCGTTTGCGACTTCGAGTTCGATGTCAGTGGCGGTGGGTTGGTCATCGTACTTGCGTTTTAGGGTTGCGTATTGTGCTTCTTCCGCCATTGAAACAAACCCTAGGGAGAAGAAGAAAGTGAAAACACGGATTGGATTAGGTTTTGCGAAACGAAACTGTGAGTGAAGTATATATATAGGTGGCTACTACTGCGTTGTCGTTTTATACTGCTTAGTCAATACAAGAGTCACACTGCTACTGGTCCTTTCAGATACTAGAGACTAGGTATAAAAAAAATCTAATTTTAAATCTAATTTTTAATTATAAAAAAATCCTCTATCCCTAAAACAAAATCATTAAAAAATCCCCAAAAAATTTATAAAAAAAAGTAATAAAAAATGTAATTACCATGTTTTCCATGCATATCGGAAATACTAGATGTATGTCCGTGCGTTAAAAAATATTAGATGTATGCCCGCGCGTTGGCGGTTTTTTTTGTTACAAATGTCAAGGACCGTTAGTGGGTTTAAATATAAATTTGATTTGATTTTTGTAGTTAAGTTGAATGGAGTTTTAATAAAATTGAATTTCCAATAATAAAAAGTTATGTTGCGATGCGTATGAGTTTGAAGATTTTTTTAACAAGGCAAAATGGAATTATATATTAAACAATAAAGCAAGCAATCTTCTCAGTACAAGGTGTGTCAAATAGAAGCTCTTCTCAACACAAAGTGTGTCAAATAGAAGTTTCACAGTTTAATACAGAAAGTCATAATAGAACATAAATGACGTAATCAAAAACAATTAACTCACGCCCAAACAATTAAAGGGGCATTGTCACTAGCCATAGTAACTTACATAACCATTAGCAACTTTTGCCTTCGACCACTATAATGACATAAAAAAAAATATACGAAAATCGGTGAGAGTGTTATAGAATTTTAAGATTTATGAATAAATGAATTATTTATCAATGTAACTTTTAACTATAGAATGTATATAAATATTTACACTCTCTTCTCTTTTTCTCAAACCCTAAATGTTGGCCCTTTCTTTTTCTTGTCTACTGAAGAGGGGTGATTTTGGGGTGATTTTGACCCCAAAATCACCCCTCCGAGTGGTTTTTCCTTTTATCCTAATTAAATAAGTGATTTCCACGTATTTTCAGTTTTCTTTCATTTGTTTTTGTGACTTCGTCGTCTCTGCACAACTCTGTTTGTTTTGATTTTCCGTCTTTGTGTGGTGTGTTTTTAATTTCCCGTCTCAGTGCGGTGTGTTATTGATTTCCCGTCTTAGTGCGGTGTTTGTTTGATTCAGGTTGAAATATTAGCTTTGAGCAAGTGCAGATCCGATCAATGACTTTTGCGTCGTTAACGTTGCAGATCCGGAGACTTTAATATAGTCATATTTGTAGGCATATGTACTTTGCCCGTTTTATGCTATTAACATGGATGTTGTGAATTTGTTCGCAGATTTATCCTTTTTGTTTTTAACGATTTTGGATTTATATTGGATTTTGGATTTAAAGTTGGAAATTGCACTTAACTTAATCGATGTCAATGTGTAGGTGTGTGCGCGCTCTTGCCATGAGTTTGTCTTTATGTGTATTTCAGTGGATTCTTGTAGGGGCATCCGTTGTTCGGTTTTGAGGCCACAAATCACCACAAAATTAACAAGCATACTCCATCCAGTCACATTTATAAGCAAAAGCTAACTTTTTAGATACATTGATTAATTAATGTATCTGACCTTAAATATGACCAGATACATTAATTATTTAATGTATCTAATAAATATGACCGGAGGAAGTGTAATTGATTTAATTTGATTGTCTCTTTTTAAAAAAAGAAAAAAGAAAACCAAACCAATTTGTTTTGGTTGCTTCGGTTTTCTACAAAACTACACATAATTTAAGAAAGAAAAATGCTAACAAATTGATAAGAAGTTTTTTTTTTTTTTGACCAAAGTTGATAAGAAGTTTAAAGTATACATTTTTCTTAAGATTTATGTATTCAACACATTGAAACAACAAAAAAAAAACTACATTTTTAAGGTTTAATTGCAGTTTTAACCCCCTAACTTTCACTAAATTGCGATTTTGGCCCCCTAAAAAAAACTACAAAATGACCCCCTAAGTTTTGCATCTGTAGCAGTTTTGGCCCCCTAAGGCAAAAAAATAAAAAAATAACACGTGACACCTCACTTAGGATGCCACATCAGCGTAGACCGAATCAAAATTAACATTGGGGGTCAAAACTGCCATAGATGCAAAACTTAGGAGGAAGTTTTGTATTTTTTTCTTAGGGGTCAAAATCGCAATTTTGTAAAAGTTAGAGAGTTAAAACTGTAATTAGGCTTATTTTTAATGTAAAAGTTATCAATTGTTTCCATTTTTAAATTTTTCGTACAACAATAATCATTTTAAAGTAAGTTTAAATATTGAATTAACTTTGCCTGCAGACCACTGATATCTCGAACTCCAAACCAGAGTACTAAAAAAATTTACATGCAAGTATTTATAAAATAGTTCTAAGTTTTCCATATTTGTCGTCATCATCGATGAGGCTATGGGACTCAAGGTCGCAGTTGCCATCACTGTTTTGTAAACTGTATTGATTTTTGGGCATGGACACATGGTGCAGGAGAGGAGATAAATGGAAGAAAACATCAGTTCCTATTCCAAATTAATCAATATTACACCATTGATCTGGATTAAGAAAGACGGAGACTTATCAAAACACACATTGTAACTTGTGAGTCAAACATGAGTGGTTTATTTAATCCCAGGTACATAAGAAGCATTAACATATATAAGAAACATTCAATTTCTCCAAGACTTTAAGCCCCCAAAAAGCTCCACATAAAACATACAGAATAAGGTAACATATCAACAGAATATCCACCAAACAAAGGGTGATTCATTGTAAGGTAAAACAACCATGAATTGCTTATTATAAAGTAGGCTTGGTGCCGAGTGATAAACTTAATCTCACTGAGTCCACCAATGGAGGAAGTCCTTGCGCCTATTGATCTTCTTCTGCAGTTGGAGGAGTCCATACAGTAAAGCCTCAGCAGTTGGAGGGCAGCCGGGAACATAAATATCAACAGGAACAATCCTATCGCATCCTCGGACAACAGAGTAAGAGTAGTGGTAGTATCCTCCTCCATTAGCACAACTTCCCATGGAGACAACCCATCTAGGCTCGGGCATTTGGTCATACACCCTGCAATGTTTTGTCAGCATTGACTTGAGAACTGTATAGTTTCACAGGTAAGGGAATGTAGAAAAGCAAATTAAAATTAAAGACGGAATGATAGATAAACATCGTAGAGTACTGTCAAAAATTCAAAATTGTATAGACGGAGTGATGGATAAACACGATTTTCATAGGGCAAGGTCGCATGAAGTATTAAAATAAGAGGGATCCACTCCCAAATCCCAAGTGATCAAAAACAGATTCACAATAGAAATTAAAAAAAAAAGTAACAGAGTCCTAGGAACAGCAGTCTGAGTAATGATATATTGATAGATAAAGACGGGCAGGCTAAAATTTGGCAGCATGGAATCTTTTTTTTTCCTTCAGAAAAAGGAAAAATAGTATCATGGAATCATATTAAAATTAAAAAGAGACATAAATCACACTCTTTCTGTAACAATCAGACCCAATTGAACATTTTCGTAGAGATAGATTGTTCACACTTCACACTCTTCACATTCAGTGTGAGACAATCATTATCCACATATGAACCTCTTCCGACATGCAGGGACATTATGATTGCAATAACCTGCACACTTGGCATGTAAATGGAACCTGCTTCTGGAAGAATCATTTTGGTATTTTGATAATATTATTTGATACTATGCCAAAATCAACAGCAGCAGAAGAATCCATTTGGAAGATTTCATAAATAAAATGGTCAGTGCTCTAATTCCTTTTCCCTAGCTATTAGTCTCCTACAGGCAGAATATATTGAAGCAGCCTATGATAAGATAATAACCAATCAAAAGAAACGAAACAGAGTGTAAATTGCACGATAAAATCAAGTGGGCAATTAAGGATCTGTTTGGATTGGGGTATTCGAGTTTAGTTTGACTCTGATGACATGTCCATAAGATGCTTTCAACTTATTTCCATAACTTCTCCATGATAACTTATGAAAACAACTTGTGGCTAATAATAATATATAACAATTTGACTTTATTTTATCTTTTGTTGTATAAATATCTACATAAGCACTTACATGATCAACATTTATGCTATATAAGCGTTTAATTAAGTTGTTTATTCAAGCAAGAGTACAAGGTCTAAATAAATTAAGAGAGCATTTTTAGTCTCAGAAATACTCATTTTAATAAAGATATGAAGAAACAACAAATATGCCACCTTTGTTGAATTTGAACACCCATCATGATCGCGGATATAGAACACACAATTGTAGCCAAAAGTTACCGAGTCTTATATGTGGAGTAGCAATCCAAGTAATAATATATTGATAGTTGATAGATAGATATGAGTTGACTATAGTAATAGTAATTAGTAGCAGAATCATCTAAACTTTAAAAGTGACATACATCAAATTTTTAGTCTCAGAAATACTCATTTTAGTCTCATAAATAAAGAGGGCATTTTAAGTCTCAGAAGTACTCATTTTAATAAAGATATGAAGAAACAACAAACATGTCACCTTTGTTGAATTAGAACACTCTTCATGCAGATATAGAACACACAATTGTAGCAAAAAGTTACAGAGCCTTATATGTGGAGCAGCAATCCAAGTAATGATATATTGATAGATAGTTGATAGATAAAGATGAGTGGCCTATAGTAATTAATACGAGAATCATTTAAACTTTAAAAGTGACACACAACACATTTTTTCTGTAACAACTGGATCGAATTAAACATTTTTGTAAACACGGAAAGTTCACATTTCACACCCCTCACATTAAACGTAAGGCGATAACTATGCACGTGTGAACCTATTCTAACATGCAGTGACGACATTCAAATCCAATTGAAATGGTTTCCACAACAACATTTGAGCACGTAAGGAAGACTATCTGGTTGCCAAAACCCTATGACTTAAGTCTGTATTACTAGGAAGAGGGACAACTGTAGAAGGGAATTAGAAGCTCGTACGGGCGAAACGAGGGAAATATAAATGGGGAAAAGAGAATTAGTTCGGGGGAGTGCATAGCAATTGCAATGACCTGCACACTTAGCAGGTAAGAAGCAGACCCTTCAAAGAGTCTGCAGACAACGGTGTCTGTCATTAAGTTTTTCTGTTTGGTGCTTATCTTTGGTGTTTTGAAGGTAGTGAGTGCTCTAATTTCTTTTTCCTAGGTATTAGTGTCCTACAGGCAGAATATACCAAAGCAATTCATGATAATACAATATTGAATCAAAAGAAACGGAACAGTTTAATTTTCTCAATTAAATCTTATTTGAGAATTGAGCTTATCTATTGGGACAAACACTTGCAAAACTAATTTGGATACGAGCTTATGAAATAACCTCACGACATGTCCATAAGCTGTTTTCAGCTTATTTCGATAACCTCTCCAGGATAGCTGATGAAAACAACTTTCATCTTATAGGAAAACAGTTGGACTTTTCAAATCATTAGTTATACAATAGTTTATACTTTATACACAAGCACTTATACAATAAGCGCTTAACTATGCTGTTTATCCAAACAAGACCTAAATCAAGAGGGCAATTAGCCTCAGAGTTTGAACATTCTTCATCATACACATTACAAACAAAATAAACAAATCGATGCTTCTATTGGGGCAAATAATTTAGAATTACGCGAATAATAATAACAAATCTTAATAGTAACGTAAAAACCCTAGAAAAGAGGGAAAAGAAACATACTTGCGAAGAGCAGGAGCCATCTTATTGGTAAGAGTACCAGCAACAATCATGCAATCAGATTGACGAGGACTAGGTCGAAAAATGATACCAAATCGATCCAGATCGTAACGAGCAGCACCAGTATGCATCATTTCAACAGCACAACAGGCGAGTCCGAAAGTCATAGGCCAGATTGAGCCAGTACGAGCCCAATTCATGAGATTATCAACCTTCGAGATCACGTACTCCGCCGTCTTTGATATTCCGACGGGAGAGGTGGTCGATGGAGGAGGCGGTGGAGCGTAAGGGGTGGGTGTGGTTGATGAGAGAGCTGGGAGGGTTGTGTGGAGAGATGATATGCGTTGTGGTGATGATAATTGAGAGAAACGTGAAGAATTTCGAGTTAGAAATGCCGCCATGGTTGTTTGTTGCTTTGAGAGCACCGTTCTTCTTCTTCCTTCTGTTTGTTGTTTATGGATGGAGAAAATAACAGCGAAGCTGTTTTTGTTAGGCGACGTGGTGCACCGTGCTCCATCACTATCTTTTTACAAACCAACCCCCAAACTTTACAATATTGAATTTATGTAGGACATTTATTAGAGAAATATATTTGTATAACCATTTTTTTTACGGTTTTTGTAATCCTTTCTCTTTCTTACTTAAGTTATGTGTTTTGGTTTTTAGAGCAGCATTTCATTTTTATTGTAAATTTTGATCGTCTCAAAAGTTGTCATAAATTATAAATAACACTGCTTAATTTATTATGTCAAATTTATATGCATCCTATCAAATTATGTCAAATAAATACTTATAAAGATATAGTAAAAACTAACTTTGAAAAGGGATATCATAGAGTAATTTAATTGAATGCAACTGTAAAAAAAATATTGTTTTTGTATCCAACTTAAATTTTAAAAAGAAATATTTCAAGTAAAAAATATTTATAGTTTATAAAAAATTAAACAATCGTATATTTTTTATATCATTTTATATTTATTAGTTGCTTCAAAGATTAATTTTAACACACAATTTAATTTTAATAAGTTAACTTTTTTAACTAAACCAACGCACTTTAGAAACTTTATCTTTTTTGGACAAGACTTTAGAAACTTTATTTGACTTAGACACTTTTGGAACTTGTATTTCACAAACCGAAATAATAAACTATTTATAATTTATATCTTCATTCTCTCTTCAATTCAGTCATAAATGATATAAATTATATAAATATAATAAGAATTCCAACGTAAATAAAACTCGTCAATTTAATCTTTATTAATAACATGATTATAACTAATTAGGACCGTATTTGAGGTAAGACGAGTAGGGCAGTTCTAGGCTCCAAAATTTAGATCCCAACGGGAAAAAATGAGGGGTTCATTAGGTCCTAAAAAATTACTTAAATTCTAATGGGACGTGTGGTTGTTAGTAACGAGTTTAGTTCTTTGTTGACCCATCTATAATTTATTGTGATGTTAAAAGGGGAACTCATATTCCTAGCCTTCCACCAATCCAAACTTTTTCGTCAAAATCAAAAGAAGTTTTTCGAAGTTAAAATTATTGAAAAACTACTTGAAACCATTAATGTAATAAGAAAAGGTGAATGATCTTGCCATTTTATGTATTGAGAAAGATATGATAGAATATATTGATGTTACCACAATTATTAGTCATTTACTTTGCGTCTAGAATATTCATTAGTCACATTGCATCTATAATTATTAGCCAAATTTTGTATCACCATTTGAATATCAAATAAAAAACTATATTCTTTTTTTATGAATTTCGACGTTTTTGCTAGATAACTTCTTAACGTAGTAAAAACTATCCTCTTTAAGTAAATTATTTTCACACCTTAAAAATTTAAATTTTTCTATGTGATCATTATTAAGGATCCAAGTTATAGGTTCGCCCTAAACCACTAAATTCTCAGAAAACGGCTCTAGGACTAATCGATAAAGTTTTATGTACTTGGAGACGACTTTCATATACTTTATGACTATTTGCAAATGTGTCTTTGGAAACAACACAACAACATGATCCGGAATAGCAGGGTAAATACATCTAACTAAGTGTTGTTACAAAGAAAGTGTTTATTGGAAGATTGGCGGTTGGCGCAAAAGTTTCTTTCGAAGCAAAATGTTCCAACTTGTATTTTTGTTGACAGTGGAAAAGCAACATTGATGTATCATTTTCAACTCAACTTAAAAAAGTTGGAATTAAAATTTGCGTAAGAGATGATAGTACACGCTAACTTTGTTCTTGTCAAAATGGAATGGTTTTCTCTACTAATAAGGGAGAACTAGTGGATTGCTTATAGCGTTACAATGGATTTATGATATGCAAATAGAATTTGTTGGTTTTGAGAAGGACTTCAAAATTATGGTGGACAAATTTTATTAGGAGAAACTTCGAGTTGGATGCTATTTTACATTGTATGCCTTTTTTTTTCAAAATAAATTCAAAACTCACATGTTGAGTTTATTAGGAGGCAGGCTAATGAGATAATTGTCTTGTAAAACAATCACATTTTTAGCTCATGTCCATATTTGATTGATATTAACACCTCTATACTAACATTATTATTAATGAAATGTTATAAACATCTTTAAATAAAAAATCAAAATTAAGGCAAATTGAAAATAAACAAGTCAAGCTTGTAGTGACTCTGCGAGATGCCTCCTCCCGTTCTCTTCTTGTTTCATTTTCTTCACCTTCAAAAATGTAAATAAGAAGAGCTGGATTCTCTATTGGTACTTCTTCTATTATAATACTCCATCCAAAAAGAAAGATAAAAGTGTATTTGAACGAGGGAATGTTTTTAGGGAATTCAAATACTTTGAAGTGAATTCTATTGTTTGGATAATAATTTAAAGAATTTTCAAAATGATAAAAATTTATGAGTATTTTGTTCAAGTTAAATTTACAGAATTTCAAATGACACCTAAAAGCAAATAATTTCAAATTTCTTCATTGCTATAATTTTAAATTTTTTGCATTTTGGTCCTCAAATTTTCAAATTGAACCCAATAAATTTCCAAAACTGCAAATTGATCCCTCAATTTTTTAAATTATAATTTGACCCCTCATTTTTTTTGAAATTTACAAATTGACCCCTAATTCCAATTTCAAATTTGGCCCAAAAAATTTAAAAATTATAAAAATTGTCCAAAAATAATTACAATGAATTCTTTTATCCATCCAAACAAAAGAATTGAAAAATGAAAGTAATTTAATTGAATTAATTAAAATTGCATATAATTCTAAATTCTCTAAAAAAATCAATTATCTCATCCAAACACACTCTAAGAGAATTTTAACTATTTCTCTCTTATTTAATGATATTGTTTCTTAATTGCATTTAATTTTATTCAATTTTGTATTTTCTATGAATCAATTTTATTTTATTTTTGGTACAGTTCTATGAATCAATTTATTATTCGCAAAGGATAATTTAGTTAATAGACATAATATTTTAATGAGAAATATAATCAACCGTCTTTCTTAAGTTTTACAAAAAAAAAATATTATTAATATGCACAATTTTATCAAATTCTGCTTATTTTCATTCTATTTAATTTTGGGTTGATCAATTTATAATTATTGAAATTCATCTGGAGATGTTATTGAGATCTTTCTAGCTAGTTGAAACATTACTTCTAAATTTTGTTAATATATAGGATAGGATTATATTGGCTAATTCCTACAATTTTAAGAACTATAAGTTGTTGATTCATTCTTGGTGCAAAATAACTTCTTCTTTTTTTTATGTCATAATTACTGGACAATTTTTTATCAGTTCAACCCTCTTCGGCAATGTTTCTAAAGAAAAATCATATATGTCGTCATCAGTGTTTCAACTTCGATCAGTATTTAATAATTTACAACTTCATCCACAATAGATATGCTGATAATTTAGTTCAACGTATTTTGATACAACAGTGCACCTATATATCATATTTCAATACATATATGTCAACAACTTTGTGTTTGCATGAGATCTGATCTAAGTGAAGGACTGATAAAATTACAGTGTCGTTCACCAATCTTTGTTGGGATATTTGTCTTCTATTCGTCTTGAATCTCTTCATATGACATACAAGTTGGATAAATGATTTAGTGCCTTAGTCAAGGTTTGTAACATTGTTCTTGTCCGTACAACTTTTATAACAACGTGAGTATATAATTAGCTGGATTTAAGGACAATATTGTCGGTGGAATATTGCAGATTTAAGCGTGCAGGTCAATTGCAACAAAGGAAAAGTGATTTCAACTAAATGTTAAAACATGACGCAGAGCTTTTAAAAAGAACCATTAGGGACTTACAAAAGGAAAAAAGTAAGGAAAAAAAAAGTCTAAAAAGAAAAGGAAAGATTCAATTTGGTTCTTCACAATTATCTTATGGTCCACTATAATATTATAACGAGTCGGAAACTAATTTAACCTCCATGTAAAATTGTTAGGACTAACTTGGATATTATTTCTCCTTAGAAACTAAATTAGGTCACACAAAAATTAGGATGAATCAAATTAAACCTTTACTCTAAAAAGAAACCTGAGTTACCAAAACCAGTGGCTGAAGAAATCATGAGGAAACAAGAATTCTCTTGCTAGATTCACAGCAGTTTGGTCTTGTGCCGTTTAAAAGCACTTGTCGTACACTAAACCTTGAGGAGTCAGAAATCAATAAGACCATTTGCAATGGGGTGTTGAAACCCACTTTCAATAGGTTTAAACCATTGCAAGCACCTATTGAGAATGAGTGAAGAGGAAAGAGGTATTGAAAGCATTCAATAAGCTTAAAGCCTGTCCCGTGTTGCCACGCGTCGCGTCCCGATTCGCCAAGCTGGGCGCGTGCAGTACACGCGCCGACAGGGCGCGTCACTGTCAGTACACGCGGAGAGAGAAATGCTTTTGGATTTAAAGTGGGACACGCGGCGTTGTGTGATTGGCTGGCTGGATTTTTATGTTTTTAATAATTTGGACTCAATTATTTCATTGCAAATAATTTTATTTTATTTTTTTTTTACCAAAATTCATGATTTTTTTTTCTCTACAAATAGAGACTTGGATCATTTGATTTGGACACAGGAAAAAAAATCAAGTTTTTCACTCTCTAAATCTTATTATTAGTCTTTCTTTTGAAGTTTTAGTCTTTGATTAGTGAAATGGATTCCAATAACAATCAATTCAACACCAAAAATTCTTCTGATTACCCATTTGGCTACCAAAATCCTAACAATTATCAACACCCAAATCAATTTCCCAACCAACATCCTCAAAACCCAAATCAATTTC
>Ga0099826_10002068_pt1 | contig 12680 bp, 6 predicted proteins | sample Mtrugardesep15_FD_76830 | JGI IMG/M metagenome (GOLD analysis project Ga0099826, IMG submission 76830) | Root nodule microbial communities of legume samples collected from California, USA - M. trunc garden sep15 | ecosystem: Host-associated > Plants > Roots > Nodule | place: USA: California...
AACATGGTTAGTCTAGGAATGGATAATCGTTTATTAGTGATATTAGGTTAACGTGCTTAAACCTTCAAGAATTATTAGACCACCTAAGGAATTAGGGGTTGTAGTTTAAGAGGAGGGTCCTAATTCAAGGGATTGATTAGGGTTATTTTGTTAACTATCGTGGGGCTAGAAAATCATTAATAGGAATAGAGTACAGTAACCAACTAGGGGAAACATAGAGGATTCGACGATCCGATCTCATCTCTCTCCATTCTTTCTTAATAAACTTTATCTTTTTGTTATTTATTTTGAAAACAAACCAAATCTTCTGCCTAGTGGCAAAACAATATAACTTTTATACATCCTATTGCGTAACAAAAATTAACTTATTGTGATCAAAAACAATCCTCGTGGGAACGATATTTTTACTACTTCGATAGTATTTGGTGCACTTGCCAAACTTCTATCACCACAGACCATAGAGATGAAAAATGTAGTGCATATAGGAGTATTCATATGGCTGTATTTGACCAGAAATTGAGTATCCACCATATTCCAATCAGGGCTTTAAATTCATCCCCTCAACGTATCCAGAACAACTTTCCTGAATAATCCTTTTCACATAAGGATTCAAAAAAAACAAAGATTTGTGTCGTTTCTCATAGAAACTTATTAGTCAAATATATCTTGTGATCAAAAAAGATTTAGAAGGTGTGAATCTCCTCTATAAAGGTATCTCATTCACACGGAGTCTTTAAAACATAATTCTTCATGACCTGCAAATTCAAGAGATGAATTTTGATTTCATTAGTAAATATGACTACACATATTGGCTTTATTTATTTTCGAGATAACTCATCGTCATGAAATTAAATAGTACCTCATAGTTGAATTTATCTCATCCTTATAGGAGATCCAATTCACAATATAAGATCCTTTTAGACACCCATCAAAATGTAATCTCCAAAATACTCTTTATATATTTCAGAAAACATAATCGACTTTTAATATAATCAACGTTGAAATTTTGAGTTTATATACTCAACCTATTTATTATACCACATACAATATCATGTATAATATAATTCAAAAAATAAATAACACAATTAATTGTCCTACGCTGAAATTGAGAGACTATCTTTTAAAATTTCACTTACTATCTATGAGATTGTAACCTTAAGCCAAAATCACTAACTTCAAACCATATTTAGCATGAAATTCAACTCACTTCTAATGCCTTATTTTATTTTAAATATAACAATAAAATAGCATTGGTTAACTCTTACATACTCATAGATAGTGTAATTAACTTAAGCATAGCTTTTTACTCATAATTTATCACCATCTTTTACTCCTACTAAAATGATAAAATTATACAATCCATGTCTTTCTTTTTCTTTCTCTCTAATAATTTTGCTTCCACTTTGCTCAATAGTATCAACATATTGCACATGTTGAGAAATAAAAAGTAACAATAATTACATGATAGAAAATTTATTCTCATAACTCTCACATTTTAAGTAATTAAGGCTTTGAGAATATATTTTGTATACGCTTATAATTTATTCTATAAGTCTTTTCTCTACATGTAAGACAAAATTAAACATGAATTATATATGACCGAATAAGTTCATCAACAATTCAATTCAAAAAATTTCTAGCATTTGATACAACAAAATGTAATTATTACATTTATGAATGTGTTCATACATTCACACACACTCCATAGATTGCCAAATATTGATTGTCAAAAACACATCCATAATTTCATACATATCCGTAATACTATGAAATTTAATCAAACGTTAAAGTTCTTAACTTTGGAAACGAAACAACATGCAAATCAATATAAAATTCTAAAATATGTAAGAGAATTTTTCTATCACATAACCTCTACATTTGATATGAATTCCACAAAGTTGTTTGATAGTTTTACGAATAAAACGATAGCAACTTGTAGTTTATCATAAAAGTCTCAAATTTATGATCCATTATTAACCTATCAAGCTTTCATATGAAGATAGTAAATTATACTCTATAGTACCACACTGTAAAAAAATTCATATAAAGTTTTTGAACAATTCTTTCAATCATGGACATGAAAAATACCACACTTTTAAATTCAACATCTATATACATAAAGATCTTTGAGTTTAAGGCTTTACTTGAACTCGAAGCTCATCTTTTTACCTCAAATTATACGACAATTTATTTGAACTCTCACATACCACTTCTTTGACATCCAATTGATGAAGGCACCGAGTTATCCTATCCATGTAATTCGAACCAACATGATACATAGAAAAATCACAAAGTTAATCTTTCTAAATATAATTAAATAACTATTTTGCTTTCAAATTGTTGGAAATATTAAGAATAAAATATAATTGGATATTTATGAAAGAATATAAGAGAGTTGTTGTGTCGTGGCAAAAGTCACTGCCCTGAAAGTAAATTTATGATGGACCTCCAGTGCAACTAATATCCGGTTTTGTTTCCTAAAGTTTACAATTGTATCAGAGTCCAACTGCACTATAGGATCCATTATAGAAATACACATTTAAATATGGTGCTAAGACCACTCCAATATGGTATTGATACCACTCTCTTATGATGTTCATACCACTCCAATATGGTACTAGGACCACTCTTATATGACACACAAACCACTCTAATATGGTATTTTTACCATTCTAACCTCTACCTTCTTCAAGGGCATAAAATATTAAATGACACTATATTTTTAAGATAATTCTTATTTATGAAGGAACAATATATCTCAAAAGGAACTATAATCTTAAGAATACTCTTATTTCTGAATTGAAAGAGACTATATTATTAAGATCATTCTTATTTTCGAAGGAAGAAAATATATCGAAATGGATTATCATTTTAATAATACTTTTATTTCCCAAGGCGAAAAATTTACCAAAAAGACTATGTTCTTGAGACCATTATTAATTTCAAGAGGACTATAATCTTTTAAATCCAACGAGACAAAAAAATGGAGAAAAAATTAGTAGCTCGTCAAAACAAGTTAAATGATAGAGAAGAGAGAAAAGTTATTTGACAACTCAAAAGAACTTTTGGTGTGAATAAAAGTGAGGAATGAAAGTTCTACTTATAGGCAATGAGTCATAGATGAGTTTCATATCCAACAACCAAGATCATTTAACTCTTACAAAACTAATGGTTTGATCTCACCTCATAAATGAACTATAATTGAGAAAGTTGACATGAGATTTTTTTTAATTCACACTTTAACACTCCTTGTGTTCCAACGGTAACTAATGAGTCTGTATACCGTACTTGAGTGGATAGTCAAATAGTGAACACTTGTTACATAAATATAAAATAAGAGAAATGCTAACTAATGTCTCCATAACACTAGTTAAGGAGTCTAATATAATTTTTTTGTATTGAGAAGTAATGAAAAATGGTAAAAAAGGGAACCATCTGATATCCTACTAGAGGTTTTATTGTCACATGTTGTGGATGTGCAAGGAACTTCAAAGGTTTGAATATTTTTTTGAGACTGCCCTGATCACATTTCAACACGTGAAGCTTTATATAATAGGAGTTAAGATCCTCTTTATTTAAATTTTTTTCTTCATTTCTACCATTTGAAGAGATATAGACACATTAAATAGATGGTGGGTCATATCATTAAATATGTTTCACTATCATTAATTATTTTCAAGAATTTACGTGTCTATATCTCAACGGTAGAAATGGAAAGAAAAAAAAATTAAATGGAAAGGATCTTAACTCTATATGATAGAGGAACAATTTCAAAGATTTTAAAATCGTGTCAAATACATATATTCACATCTATTAATTACTTTAGTAGATGTGAATATGTATTTGAACGATTTAGAAATTGTTAGCTTTCTAATTAATATTTGATAGATATTTTTCGGAGACCGCTAAAGCTTTGTATACTTGTGTCTCAAATCTATAACTAGTTGGGGGTGGACAGTGCACTGCTAGTGGATCCAATAACACATTTTCTTCAATATGAAGGATCAATGTTGGCTGTAAGGATGGCAGTAGTATGATGTTTATGGTTCGTCAGAAACAGCACCATCTTCAAGGGGAAGTTATCCCATGGCAATAAATTGTTGCACATATCAATTTGTTGTTTTGGGGCAAGTTCATGGCTAGGAAGTTCAAGAATCATAGCATTTGCTATTAAAATGTGAATAAATAAACGATAATTTTAATGTTCCTTTGTCAACATAACAAGATTTTTATGTGCATAACAAACAAATATGGAAAACTAATAATTAAATAAGACTAACTAAAGAAAATAAATCAAAACTCTAATCAATTCCACTTAAAAGGTGGCACAACCCATATGGGAGGAGCCATACCTTTGAAGTGAGGTTTGTAAGGGCAATGAACACCAAAACTTCTATGTTTTACATTATATATTCCCATATCAAAAGGATCACTAGGATAAGGAATCGGTTCTTTGTTATAATAATTATCAGAATAGTAAATTGAATTCTTTTGTAGATAACTTGAGAAATATGAAGTTGATACGGACATTGAGTCGCCGTCACCCACAAATAAAACATTGTCTCCCAAACTCTCAACTTTCGACAAATGCATAAGTCTCTCACCTTTGTCATCCAATTAACACTTAAATACTTGTAAAGATTGAGTACCTTTGTTGCACATTCTGACCCTACTTATAAACCTTCTAACCATCCACAACTCTCCTTCCAATGATTTCACTAAATAAGTAAGTGGAGAATAAGTTGCATCATCACTTCTTTGTAACAAAACATTTGGAATTCTTTGTTCCCTACCCCAAGGATCACTTGAATAACAAAGATCAAAGCAAACAATGTTTTTCCAACGAGTTACGGCATACACCAAACTATTGTAGAATGTAATGTCAATGAAACCAAAATGGTCAGTGTCTTGTATGTATGTCCAAAACTCTTGTCATGCTTTTATGAAAGCAAGACAACCACGGGTAGTGTAAATTGCTGCAACCACATAATCATTTGGACTTGTTATAGGATCAACTGACAAAGTAACCTTCTGCACATTGAATTCAGTATAATTCTTAAAAGAATGATAAACACCAGTCATTGGCAAACTAATAGGAGCAACATCCTTAAAAGGATTAAGCCAAGTTATGACAAATTCTTCGTCTATGGTTGCGAGCCAGCCATGACTTGAGCCGCAACATCTCTTGTTGTTAAGCATTGTCAATTCTAATGGATACACTCTATTTGCTGGTATGCTATACAAACATCGCTTTTCTGGACTCTTCTCTGAAGGGATCATTAGCATAGGCATTATATTGCTCCTAAATTGGTGGTTTTGTTGATGACTAAGGTTTGCAATTGAGAGCCAATTTTTGCAAACACAACCAAACCAAATGTGATCAATTGGTTCAATTAACTTCTCAAGAATCATGTTTAGAGCGAGTGAGTCTAAGTTTGCCCAATCACGCTCCATGGTTATGCTTCTGACTTCTAAGTTAGTTTCACATCACACACACACACACACACACATATATATATATATATATATATATATATATATATATATAATTTAAAAGGATTTAAAAACTGTTTGCATGCAAAAAAATAAAAAAAAACCTATAAGCATAGAGATATGCACAAAAGGTATGTGCATTTATTTATGCACGTATCGTATGACTTTTAACGTAACTACTCAACCTTCCTAAAAAAAACTCAACTATTCAACTACTTAAGACTTGTTCAAAGTTTGTTATAACAAAAAAAAAACAAAAACATATTTTGAATTAAGAACATACGAAAAACGCCAAATGAAATGTATATGAAAACATTTAACGAAAAGAGCCTAACATATTGCATTTTCTTTTGCGCTTTTCATAGATTTTTAACTCTTATTAGATGGTATGATTTTTAACTTTACTAGTCATGATTTTTTTCAAACTCATAATTTTCTTAAACTTTGTTATAACGGCAAGAAATATATTTGATGTTAAAAACCATACATTCCTTCAAAAAAAACCATACATCTCAGTTGGTAGGGACATTACATAATTTATGCAGGGGCAGGGGTTCGAACCCCTAACACCCCCACTTCTCCACATTTATAATGTGTGAGCTCCAGCCACAATTGAGCTAGCAGAAAGACTTGTATAACGAAATCCATTTCAATATTGACATATGATGTGATCAAATATATTTTTGATAAATAAGATTAAAATAAGCCCATTTAATAGTGTCAAATATTAACCAAACAATTGTGCTTAAGTGGTTAATGAGTTCCACCAATGACGAATTATCCAAGAAAATCTGAGTTCGATTCCTGGATGGAACAATTCTTGGTCATGGTTTACTTACTTTCTAATTGAACTTTGGATTACCAAACCCCCTTTACTTTGAGAAATGGAGAGTAAAATAGACATAATGTAACCTTCAACTATCAAATTGACATGTAAATTAAAACAAAAAAATTCTCAAAAATCAATATATATTATGAAACGGAGGAAGTTGGCGAATCAATTGTCACTCTTCTATCAATGTTATCCCAAAGGTAAAACAATGGACTTAATAACAACAGCTATGCTATTTATCTCGAGAGACTATGCTCACCTGTCCAAACAAAAGTGGATTCCCTTCGCTTTGCCATGCATGATATCCAATTGAAATATCTTTCAGGAATAAAATGATCTCCTCATCCACAACAATGGAATTTTGAAAGAATTAGTAAGAACGTGTAATAAAAGAAAGACCATCACTTTTCTCATTTATAACTTTTTTACGCGTCTTATTTTTAAAAAGAAAATACCATTTGTTTGAATTTTGTAATCCGAACCATATTGTAGGGATTTTATGAATTGCTGACTGCCGTACGATCTAAGCAAAAAACTGTAAAACAATTTTAATAATCGTATGAACGGTCAACACTTACCATGATATCATAAAACACCCCTAATTAAAAAATAAGAAAGAAAATGAAAGAGTGGATGAGAAATGAAGAATAAATGAATATGTTGAAGAATGCAAGGTTATTCATAGTAATAAACTTATTCTAGAGTGTAACTACAGTCAAAGGAAACGTTTACAATGCCTAAACCGAGAAAAAATGCATTAAACACACCACAAACTATTCAAACCTCTATTGTAACGCCACCATCCAAAGTCTAGGATGGTTCAGATTATATATGTATATTTACAACAAATGAACAAAACATGTATATTTATACAAGTTTCTGTGCGTCGTGGACCATGAAATTTTTTGAGAGAAGCACGAGTTTTAACACAATATTTTATTTCATCGACATACATTAAATATAACAATCTCAAATACATCAACACATAAAAAATGTAATAAAACAAAAAATAACATATCACGCATCAACCAAATAAAAAATGCATTTAAGCCAAATATGCATAATCAAATTTACTAATGGACTCAAAACTCTCATCTCTTGAATTTGCAGGTCAAAAAGCATAATAGTTGAAAGACTTAGCGTGACTGAAATACTTTTGTTGAGGATATTCACACCTTTTAAATATTTTGTGATCAAAAGCTATAAGCTATGAGATTAATAATAGTTTCTATGAGAGACGACACAAATCTCTTTGTGAAAGAAACTAAAAATAATGTTATCTCACTATATGAGAAGTGAGAAAAAGGAAAAAATAAAAAAAAATAAAAAAATTTAAAATCCTTTTCTGAAAGGTTTACCCAAGAAAGATGTCCTGGATACGTGGAAGGGGGTGTATTTATAGTCTTGAGTGGAGGAAAATATGGTGGATACCCAATTTCTAGTCAAACGAAGTCATATGCATACTCTTATATATATGCACTTCATTTGTCGTCCCTATGGCGTGTCATAGTGCTTAATATGAGGATGGGTTCTTAGCTCTTAATGGATGCACGGTGCTATAGAGATGTATTTGATGTATCTACTTACGTGAGTGTGAAGGCTTAAACCACCTTCTATAAAAGACATGAGCGATCTTTATAGAGCACTCGTGAGCAACTCAAGGTGATAACGGTCTTAATTATGATGGAAATATTTATTGCAGAGCCATCACGATCTTTAAGCTAAAAGCTTGTGATGTGGAAGTCTCATGTTAAGTCTATTACAATCAAGAGAAATTCACTTTATAGACACTTAGTGTTGCCTCACTTCACTACGTGTTAATTCAATCCTCAAGACATTAACACTTATGCATGAAAAAATCTTTCCTTACCTATAACTTCTTCCTCAAAACCATATTTTTTCTTGCTTGTCATTTGTGGGCGATTATGATATAATAACAATCAACTGACTTTAATCCTACTATTATTTTCTTCTTAAATCATATAACTGATTGTTTCCGATAGTTAATTGTCTGTTACATAACCAACGGTCAAAATGATTTCTTTTTTTTTTTTTGGTTACATAAATGATTTCTTTTATGAGCATGTATATAATACTATTATTTACTGAAACGTAAAATAAATCCATTGAATTAGCTTGGCACACATGATAGCTTGTGTCTATTTATTTAAATACAGCCATAAACTCAGAATTGGAGGGGGAGCATGTGGTCAATATAAAAAAAAAAAAATCAGTGTTTTTTCTTTCTACTCACTTTCAATTATTTTGGACATTGTTTGCGAAGTTGCAACATGTCTGATCTCAAATGAACGGATTCAGACACGCAAGCAATTGTGAAAATTTTAGGTAGAGAAATCGGTTATTAAGTTGCACAGGTCCATTGAAAATTTGTTTTAGGACAATGATTTTCTCCACGGCACAAAAACTCTCTTCTATCATTCCTAACTATCTAAAATCTATTTTTCTCTTAATATTTCCAACAAGTAAGTTTTAAATCAATTCCTTCATTAAATCAATTCAATCGTAGTTTTGGTAGAAATAAACAAGGTAATTGTGTGAATTTGGCCTTGAATTTGGAAGTTGTAACTCTAAGCAAATGTGCAGTTTTTAACGTTTCACAACTCTCCTCTCAATAGAGATCACTTGTGTCATATAAGAGGAGAATAATTCAAGATTGATGGCTACTTTTGCCACTAATTTTGGTATCTTTGCTCCATTGGTTATGTGGATTATATGGGTATTTGTCTTGAATGGAACTTAGCCAATGAAATATTCGATTATAGCCTCCCATTAATTTACATGTTGCTTAAGAGGCGTTTAGAAAAACACCCGTCTCAACTAGTTCATAAAGTTAGTTGGCAAAGAGGTAATCGTGATATTATGGTTCTAAATGTCAAAGGAAGTGCTTTGACTATTCGCGGGACTGCACATTAGGAGGCTTAGTTGGTAACTATGTGTGTGTTTCAGTTTGACTCTTGAGCAGTTTGAGTTGGTCAAATTAAAGAAAAATATTTGGTTTTTTTTTAAAAGGAGGGATATGTTTGACAAACACTCTAAAGGTTGTTTAATTTTTGAGAGAGATGTGATAAATTGATGATCTAATATGAAGAGAGATTGATAGAAAATGAGATGTTGATTTGGTTGTTTGAAAAGTTGAGATGTTCGAATATGATTCTTGATGAAGTAATAGAATATCATTTGGCATTAAGTTATGTTTGCTGATAAATATTTGATAAATGTATCAATATTTGTTAAGTAATAAAAAAAACTATCCGCATTGATCGAGATCAATTACAAAGCTCAGTGATTCCAATTTCACTTTAAAAATCATTAAGCATAAAGATGACTGGATAACCATAGGTTTTCAATTGTACAAAAAGGGACTCATTAATAACTTATGAAGCACGAATACTCATTAGAATAGATGTATTTTGTCTAACAAGCGTCGGTGTCTGATGTTAGTATATATGACGAACTTGGAAGTGTGCTAGAGGGGGGGTGAATAACATTTTTTTTGTTTTTCAAAAGGTTTTGAGAAAGTGTGGATTAACAAGAGTATGACTATTGAATTTTTATGTGATGATGATACCAAAATTAAGACAATGAATATCATATATGATTCAAAGCTGAATTGAGAGGTTCAAGTTATGAATCGTATGGAGAAAATCAATAATCAATACACATACATTCAAATTCCAAAACTAAACAATCTCAAACCAACCCTATTAACAACAAATCACACTAACAACTAATGAACACAAGGCATATGAATTAATTAGTTTGAGGCTTACTTTAAACAAGATTGTGAAAATCTCAATTGAAGTAATTGAGATTGAGTGAGGTAAAACGAAAAGTTCACAATCAATTTAATATGTCTTCTACAAAGAATTCATATGCAGTTAATATGTGGAAATTTAAAAGGATAAAGAGAAGAAAAACATTGTGATTTAACTGATTTTCCTTTTTCGTCCTCGTTAAGGGTACATCAACACTTGTTGATACAAAACACCTCTATCAAGGACATCCACTATGTTGCAAAAAGTTTACAAATTTTCATGATTACAAAAGATTCCTTCGATTCCCTAATCTTCAAGTCAAAGCAACCACACTACCACCAATCATCAAGTCCTCTTAAAATTGGAGAGTCTCTAGGTCTTCGAAACTCAAGCTTCCATGCAATCTTTTGAATTGCTTCAGTGTGAATTCGTCTTTTCTATGTATAAAGCTTGGATTCCCTTGAACCTTTGAGAAGTTTAGAAACAACCCCTCACAATTCCCCTTGGAGGTGAAAAGAGATCCTTCTTTTCCTTTATACCATTGATCTTCAATCAAATTCCCTGAAAGAAACCAACGTACAACTTCTATAACACACCCTAGAAATCTATGCATCAAATTCTACAAAGATTCTTAGAAAAATTGTTTAATATCAAGAACAAGTAAACAAAGGGTTGGAGACTCAAGAGTGATATTTTTAAATTGATTAAGTGAGTTAGAAGGTGTATGTGTGTAGCTATATATAGAGATGAGTAACAAGTGCAATTTTAGTGGTAAAAATAACGGCATGATTCGAATCATTCATACTAAGTATGAATCGATTCAGATACATGAAAATAGGAAAATCTGAAGCTATGAAGATTGATATGATTCAAAGAACATATTATCGAATCAAGGGATTTCTAGATGAATATTGATACGATTCAAGACCTCATAGGCAATGGCTTCAATCGAATCATTGAAACCCATATGAAGATTGGTTAAAATCAAGGAACGGTGATATGATCCATCCAGGGAAAACGTAAGACCAGAGAACACAAATGAATCGATTCAAGGGTTTTCAAAATATTTTGATTTGAATCAACATGATACAAATCATAGTGTACATGAAACAATTCAAAATGTCACGAACAACCACGAAAAAAACAGAGAACACAAATGAATCGAATCATAATTCGATTCATATAGCTTAAAATGAAGTTTCAATAAAACTTGACATAAGACACACAAGACACTTCGAAGGAAACTAAGATCATGGATTGCTAGGTGCTTTAACATATGTGCTAACTACTATGAACATGTAAACAATAAACATCATCAAAATACTTAGTACCTAATCTAATCAAACATCATCAAAACAACCTTATCATTAAGAGAAACTTCATCTGACACTGATCCAATATGAAACCTACGATTACACTGAATTATATATTTTTCTCAAATTTTTATTGGTATCGGCGTGTCTGTGTCGTGCTCGGTGTCGATGTGTGTCTGTGCTCCATAGCTAATAACATAGTTCAAGTAGATCCAAAGGAGATCGTCTACTATCATAATCTAGAGAAATTTAGTATCTCATAGCAGTGACATACGTTACAATAGAGTTTGAGAGATTTTACATTCAAAGTTGGAAATTTGTGCTCTTAATCTTGTTCCCAATAATTGAAATTACTTACTCCAACCTTCAAATAACACTCAATTATCGTTTCTTAGTAAAAAAAAATTGGAACATTTTCCTTCTGCTGAAACTTAGCATATATATGATTTGAGAATCAATGTGCAAATGTCTCACATTTGGCTTCAAATTTCTGTTTTTGACAGTTGGCAATGATCTTTTTAACTCGCATATGACATGCGATTATGAATGGATTACGAAACGACTAAGGCAGTAAGTTATATCCTTCCTTGCTTGTGCAAAAGTGTCATGCATATAAGATAAAGATGTGAAGTGTTTGAGGAAGAGACTTCATGTGTCTTGCAAGGTGTTTGTGATAGAGAAGGTCGTTTTCAGTTCTCATCCTTTTCTTTAACTGTGATCTAATTTTGCATTTTCCTAACTTCTACAATGGTACTGATCTCAATCGATCAACCTATTTGGATAATACTAAAAGACATAACAAACAACAAAGTTCTATGGTTAGAAAAATTTAAACATAAACATTAAATTTTCAAAACATTTGTGAAATTCACAACTCTAGATAAAACACTCTAGATAAATTAAAAATACAAAAGAAAAAAAAAAAAAAAAAACTCCATAAAAACACTAAATATCTTCTAGGATTGAGAGTTGTCACTCGCAAGCCAGACTTAGAAGGATTGTTTTCTCTAATCACTAAGAGAAATTTCAGCATTATACTAACATGTTGGAGTTTATTAGAGATTATATAAAAAAATGTATGAATTTTTCTTTTCGCCATACTCTTAGAAAATAAAATGCTTGTGTGAATATCGTTGGAAAGTTAGGAACTATCAAAATTTCATAAAAAAAAAAAAAATTTCATAATTTTCAACTTTTAATAGAGTAATAAAAGCGGAAAGACGGACGGCCGTCTTTTCATATACATAAAAAAAAAAAAAATAGGAA
>Ga0099826_10002069_pt1 | contig 12676 bp, 11 predicted proteins | sample Mtrugardesep15_FD_76830 | JGI IMG/M metagenome (GOLD analysis project Ga0099826, IMG submission 76830) | Root nodule microbial communities of legume samples collected from California, USA - M. trunc garden sep15 | ecosystem: Host-associated > Plants > Roots > Nodule | place: USA: California...
CACCGCACCCGCTAAAGCCTCAAGTTCGACTGCCGCATCGTTGTCTTTCTGCGCGACCTGGATCGACCGCAATTGCGATGTCAGCGCGACGGCGACGAGCGACAGGGCGGCGACGAGGGAAAGGGTTACGAGCACCTCGACAAGGGTAAAACCCGCATCGCCGCGCTCTGTCGGCCTATGGTGGGGCCGGAGCATCCTTCGGCAACGCTTCATCGATCAACGACCCCGCGCTCTATCAGGACGTCTGCCGCCTGCGAGCCATCGTTACGAAAAAGCCGCAAGCGCTCCAGCATCGGCCCGCCATTCCATCCAGTCTCTTCAATGCCCGTCACGGTCCATCGAAAGCCGTCGACAATGCCTTCCCTCGCACTATCCGCTTTACGGTCGAAAAATCTCTGAAAAACAATCGCGGATGTCACCCGCTTCGCCGCAACCCGTTCACGCGCAGATCCGATGCTTTTTGAACCCAGCTGAATTGTCTGGAGCACAGTGACGGCTCCCAGAGACAGGATTGCAAAAGCGCAGAGGACTTCGACCAAGGTAAATCCGTCCTCGGATACGCGCCCGGCCCTAGCCATGATTGCCTCCGGAATTTTTCACGAAGGGAATGCCGGTCAGCCAGGGAATGGACAGGTGAGCCGATGCCTGTGCGCTCTTGAAGGATACCTCCCCTCCGGATGATGAACCATCAGGCAGGAATATAATCGTGGCTCGCCTTTCTGCGCGCACCAGCTCGCGACCGGTCACCACGGTCATTTCCATATGGGCCGGCACGGAAAGCAACCTGTCGCCCCGCTCGTTCGAGATCGTTCTGGCAACCATATCGACGACCAGCGGCCGTTGCCGGCGGCTGTTGATCGCATCCAGCCGGACGAACTGGATCAGGTGGGCGACATCGCTCGCCAGGGCGGCCGGAGATTTTGGACGTTGCGTTGCCTGAAATCCAAAAAACGCGATCATCGCGGTCATCGACAAGATCGCGACGACGACGATCATCTCCACCAGTGAAAAGCCTTCCTCTTCAGGTAGCATAGCCCCTTCGGCGCGATACATCATATTGTGCTCATCTGGTTTATGCTCAGCAACGCGCTCATCACCGAGACCACAAGGGCGCCTATGAGCAAGCCCATGAAGATGGTGATGCAGGGCGTCATGAGACCAAGCATCGTCTTCTGCGTCCGCATCGCCTCCTCCTCTAGAAGCGAGGCCGACCGCTCAAGAACGCGCGGCAAGCTGTTTACCTCGTCGCCAATAGCCACCAGCGAGGAAACCGAACGCGGAAAAATCCGCGCCTCCAGCAGCGCTTCCGAAAGACGCTCGCCTCCAACCACCCGCTCCCGCATCGCCTCAAGCACAATTCTGTAGGATGGGATAGGACACACCTTCGCCGACAGGACGAGAGCCTTCTGCATTGCGACGCCATTTCCGAGCAGGAGCGCGAGGCTGCGCATATATCGCGCCAGCCCCTGTTTTCTAACGAGATCGCCGATCATAGGCGTCACCAGCACGAGCCGCGTCGCGAGAGACCGAAGCCTTTGCCGACCGCTCTTGCGGAAGGAAAAAAGCAACAGAAAAGCCACGACGAGCGCGGCCGGCACAGCCCAGGTCCGCATTGCCGTGCCGATTGCATCGAGCACACGGATCAGCGGTGGAGGATGCGTGTTTGCGCCTTCAAAGACCGGCAAAACGGCCGGCACGAGGAAGATCGTGACGATCGCCAAGGCGGCGAATGTCAGCAGGAGAAGGAACGCCGGATAGGTGAGCGCTTCCAGCATCTGACTTCGCCGGTTGCGACGCATCTCGAGGTCGGCTGCGATGACGGCGCAGACGACATGGAGTTTACCCGTGTGTTCAGCGCTCAAAATCAGCGCAGATATTCCCGGACTATCCTCTTCCATCCGCGCAAAGGCTTCCGATGGGCTCATGCCGTTTGAGAGGCGTGCGAGCGATTCCGCCGCGAGCGCTTGATTGCCCCCGTTGCCCGCCTCCTCTGCGATTGCTTTCAGAGCACGGTCCAAACCCAGCCCCGCCTCCATGAGCAGCGCGAGATCATAGAAGAAGCGCTGCAGGTCGACGCGCCGCTCAAGAAATGACGGCAATCGAACAGACCGGCGCTCCGCCCGTTCCGCCGACAGACCAAGTTGCAGGACACGAACCCCATCGGCCTTGAGCCGTTGCGTCGCCTCCGAGGCGCTTGGCGCCTCGATCAGACCACGCCGCTTCGATCCATCCCTCGTATAACCCACATAATTGAACCCCGGCATGCTAGGCTCCCTGAAGGTCGATGACGCGCGAAACCTCGCCCGATGTCGTCACTCCAGCAGTGACAAGCGCATGGGCATGCTCGCGCATGCTTCGCATACCCACCTGCTGTGCCGCCATTTCGAAGGCATTTTCGTCGTCTTTTCTGGAAATCGAATCGCGCAACGCATCCGTGATTTCCATGATCTCATAGACGGCTTGCCGTCCGGCCAAACCGGAGCCGCCACAAATGGCACACATCGTCTCGCTGTCGTTACTCCGGCATTCCTCGCACACCCTGCGAACCAGCCTCTGGCCGATGATCCCCCGCAAAGTTGCGGCAAGAAGGTAGCTTTCGATCCCCATGTCGCGAAGCCGGCTGATAGCCCCGGCGGCACTGTTGGTATGCAGCGTCGATAGAACAAGATGACCGGTCAGCGCCGCCTGCACGGCGATCCTGGCCGTCTCCTCATCGCGGATTTCCCCAATCAGGATGCCGTCAGGGTCCTGCCGGAGAACTGAACGCAGGGCTGAAGCGAAGGTCAGACCAATCCCCGGATCGACCTGCAACTGGGTAATTCCCTTCATCCGATACTCGACGGGATCTTCAACCGTGAAGAACTTCCACCTCGGATCGTTGATGTCGTTTAGAATGGAGTAGAGTGTCGTCGTCTTGCCGGAACCCGTTGGCCCGGTGACGAGAAATATCCCGTTCGGTTTGCGCGTAATGGCCGCGATCGCCGCAGTGGCCTGCTCATCAAATCCAAGGGCACCCAATTCGAGGCGCACATTCGAGCGATCGAGAATTCGCATGACAACGGTTTCGCCGTGGACGCTAGGCGTCACGGAGACTCGAAAATCAATCTCCTGCCCGCGAACGGATGCCCGCAGCCGCCCGTCCTGGGGTAAGCGTCGCTCCGCAATATTGAGCCGCGACAATATCTTGATCCGGCTCGTTATACCGGCCGCCATCGATCTCGGCACGGTCTCCAGGGTCTGAAGAATGCCGTCTGCCCGCAAACGAATTCTCACAATATCCTCAAAAGGCTCGATATGAATATCCGTCGCTTTGCCATCGACGGCCCGCTGAATGATTCTGGATACGAAGCGAATGACCGGCGCCTCTTTCGCAATGTCGAGCAACCGGTCGACGTCCTCCTCGCCTGCAACGTCATGGGACCCGGAAAAATCACTGTCGTCTCCCACGGCTTTACGGACCCGAAAGAACTCCTCAATCGTCGATCTCGGCGCGACAATGAGCGGAAGACTGCCCCCCATCAGAAATTCGATCGCTTCTATGGCCGGGCGGCTAAAAGGGTCCGCAACGATGAGGGAGAGCGCCCCTTTCTCTCCTGTTATGGGCAGAAGTGCATTCCTCGCTGCAAAATCCGTACCCATCCGTTCCAGCATCTCACTGTCTGCCTCGAAAACCGATTGCGCGCAGCCGATCATGCAGAAATCTGCAATCGCCTGCGCGAGTTCGGCTTCCGGCATCAGCCCGAGTTCACGCATGACAACATCGATCGCTTGACCTGTGGCGCGCCAGGCGGAGGACAATCGTTGAAGCGCCTCGGGTGTCAACCTTGAGCTGGTGCCGAGATGCGCGAGAAACTCATCCGAAGTCGGAAATATGTTGGTCACAGGATCATCTCACCAACCGTCTGCGCCAGTGTCGGCCCCAGGAGTTCCAGGCAGGGAGCCGGCCGACCGGGCAGACCGGTCTCTTCAGCGAACTCCTCAAACCCGGGTATGGCGGCATCGAGCACCGGAGCACCATTGCCCACACGAAATATGCCGGCATAACCAAAATCCAGCCGCTCTCCGCGCCGGAGGCCGACGACAACTGTCAGCGCCCGCCATGGACCGGCATTGTTGACCAGGAATGGCATGGACCGACCCTGACCCGCCGAGGCAAGCTGTCGCAATTCGTCGGACGCCTGATCTGGCTGAAGGGTGCCGGTTTGCGTATGAACCGTAAATGTTCCTGCCAGACGCAGGACGGAAACGGCACGCAATGCGAGGAAATCATGCAGCTCGGCGACATCTTCGAATGCCGCATGTTTAAGACCAGCGGGGTCTAGCGCGAGATCCAGCTTCGCACCTGTGGTCATGTCTCCGATCCTGCGATAGCGGAGAACGCCGAGAGAAAGCGACCGCGCTTCGTCACCCGAATAACCCAGGGATTGGAAACCCAGGTTCAACAGATCGGCGCCGGCGGCATTAAGGTCGATCAGCCCGGCATGGTCCTGGATCCGCACTTCAAGTCGATTTTCTCCCCATCGGCAGCTCGCATTTTCGTCCGTCGAAAGTGCTCCGCCACGACCACCGCCTGACATTTGCTTGGCGGCGACGTAGGACGCCAGAGCCTGCGCTAATTTCTGATCCTCAAACGCGCGCAGTTCATTGCCGGTCGTCAGCGCGCGCAGTCGCGCCGACAGAGAAAACGGCAGCAGAATGGCTGACACGACCAGCAACAAGCCCAGGACAGCGACAAGGGCGAAACCGTCCCGTCCACTCGCATCCTCATTGGCCATTCGGTACGCCCTTGTCTTTCTCCGCTTCAGGTGTCTCCTCCACGGCCGCAAAGAGCGCATATGTCGCCTTCTGTTCGCCATTGGCGAGAATGAGCGTATCCCTGCCCACCTCCTCCACGACCCAGCCCTGAATCTGATCGCCGGCACTGAGCCATATTGCCGGCTGTACCGGATCAAGTGCGACAAGCGCGCTGGCCTGCGAACCGAACAATCTCGTTCCCTGAAAGCTGAGTTGCGGTCGAAGCGCTTGCTCTGTGGGCTGCGTCGCAACAACTTCCTCTACCGGTTTTGAGGTCGTCCGTGGGATTTCGGCCACGAATTCTCTCCGGGTTTGGCTGAAGAGCGGACGCGCAAGCGTGTGTGAAATCTTGATGTCACCGCCGAATTGACTTTGGGCCGAGGTCACCTGCCCTTTCGTGGTCGCTTCCGTAAACGGCCCTGGCTCCAGCGCCGATATGTCGACTACGTCCTGATAAAAGAACCAGTTGACCATGAGAAGAACTGCGAGCGTTACCGACGGAGCAGTCCAGTGCAGATGCTTCAGCAACGGTCTGATCATGGCGCGCCCGCCTTTCGCCCGGTCGAAGCCGTAGGGTCAAGTGCGCCCAAAAAGCTCAACTGCACGCTCAATTCAACCGGACCGGGCGATCGTCCCTGATTGACGACACGAACCACCATCTCGCGAACGATCAGATAAGGTTTACCGGTCTCGAGTTGCAGCAAGGCGCCATGGATCGCTTTCAACGATCCCTGTATGTTGGCGCGAATGCCAACGTAACGCACGCCGTCCAGTTCGACAGATGGAATCCCGCCCGAGGAAAGCACAGTCACCATCGCGGTGCCAGCAAGCGAATTCAGTCTGTTTTGCAGGTTCGCCTGCATAACGGCTTCGTTTTCACCGACAAGAAACTCGGAAGCGGTTGCAGAGGTAGTCGGCTGCTTTAGCATCGCTCTGCCGACGGCAATTGTCGCCTCGAAGCGAGCAAGCGCGATGCGGTTTTCTTCAATTGCGGCAGCGTTCCCATTCAACAGGCTGAAAGCGAGCCAGATCAACGCCGAGACGCCAACGGCAATTACAAAAACGATGGAACCGGCAATCGCACGTTGCAAAGCCACTGAAAGGTTCATGACCCGGATCAAGAGATCGGTCATTGGCGTCCAACCTTTATATGAATAGTGAAACGCTCACCATCCTGGCCGGGCACCCGCATGACCGGCGCCGTAAAACGCGGATCGTGAAAAACTGCGGAGGCCCCGAGCATACCGATCAGGTCAGCCGCCGCCCTGGAAAAGCCGGTAATCGAGACCACATCTTCGCGGAGGGTTAAATCTGATAGCCATGTCGAATCCGGCAGTATGCGCGTCAGTTCCTCCCAAAGCGCCGAGGCGGGCACGGTCTTGATTTTCGCCGCCCGCGCGGCCTGAAGCAGCCGCTCCTCCCTCTGCAGTGCGTCGACATCCTTCCTGACCGCCAGTGCCTCACGACGGCGCTCATCGACAAGGATCGCAAGTCTCGCCCCCGCCTCGACCGTGCGTGCATAGGCGTGGCCGAATGTGGCGATCGCAACCAGAAGCACCAAAAGGGAAAAGCCGCCTGACAAACGTTTTTTCACCGACCAACGGGGTGACTGATCCGCAATCGATCGCGCGCTTTCGCGAGCAACCTCCTCCGCCTGACCTTCGTTTTCCATCAGGATCCGGTCAATCCGGCGCCCCGAAGAATGGATGGCGCTGAGGACCGGTTCCAGAACCTCTTTTTTGACGATGAAATAATCCGTGCCTTGCCCATCGCGAGCTAAGCCAAAGAAAACATGCACCTGTCCGATCAGAAAAGGCATGTGCTCACTGATTTCCAGCGACCACAACTCGCTCGCACGTGTGAAAGGCAACCTCTTCGAGGCAAGATTTCTTCGCAGATAACAATCCCTACCGATTGTCAGTGCGACGGCAGTCTTCCGTTCGATCTCAGCCAGCAGGGCCGGTATGCGTGACGCATCAATTTGAACGAGCGCGCCTGTTCCCATATTGCAGGCAAGCCCGACACAAGAGACATGCAGATTGACGGCTTCCGTTGATCGAGCCTGAAAAAAACCTGCTAAAATCGGAATCTTCGAGAGCGTCTCTCCAAGCCAAATTAAAATATCTCGCCAAAGGTAGCTGCTCACACCACTCCTCTACTTACACCCAACGGGAACCTCTAAATCAGAGAATCTTTAGCTATTTTTCCTACCTTGGCAAAATATCAAAGTTACTTCAAACAATATCTTGAAGAATCATAAAAACATAAATGCGTTATATAATAAATAAATTATAAAATCTTCCTATCTTACTCTTCTTAGAAAACAATTAACCATATAATACAGTGAAATCCGAAAAGTAAGAAAATCACCCTGTGTTAGACCTGCTGCGATCAGCACTTTGCCGCGCCCATAAGTCGTGGCAAAGTGCTGGAGGCCGCAAGCTCACTCACCGGCACGCATCGAGACGGTTGATCGCCTCCACATTTTTCGCCGACGATCCTTTCGGGTCGAAATCCTATGCCAGCAAGGTGTCGACGATGGTTTTTGCCAGTTCCCGGCCAATCTCGCGGGCGCCCATGGTGATGATCTGGGTGTTGTTGAATTCCCAATCACGACATCGCAGAACATTGAATCGTGAGAAGGTTCCCAATATATTCTGCCTAATCAATCACTTGGCATCTCAGTCGGAATGACAAATTCCAAAGATTCCCAAAAAGCTGATTGAGTAACCCTTTTTCCGGTAAAAGAGCTAATAAAAACAACAAAACTTTGGGGTCTTAATTCCAGCTCATCTACCAGAGTTTTTGTCGCGCCATTCCCGTTTTGTTTTCGCGCCTCCAACAGCTTCACGAAATTTTAGGGGATTGCGGAACACATATGGAACATATAGTGTTCGTTCTGTATTTGTTTCGCGACTTCAACGACGATTCTAAAGGGTGTTTTCCTCATGCTCACGCGCAAACAGCAGGAATTGCTTCTCTTCATTCATGAAAGAATGAAAGAGTCCGGCGTGCCGCCCTCCTTCGATGAAATGAAGGATGCACTCGATCTTGCCTCCAAATCCGGCATCCACCGGCTGATCACCGCCCTCGAAGAGCGCGGGTTTATTCGCCGGCTACCGAACAGGGCGAGAGCGCTGGAAGTCATCAAGCTGCCCGAGGCCTATACGCCGGGTGCAAGGCCGCAACGCGGCTTTTCTCCAAGCGTCATCGAAGGCAGCCTTGGCAAGCCCAAGGCGCCGGAAGTGGCACCTGCCCCCAAGGCGCCCGCCAACGATCTCGGTGGGGCCGTCACCGTGCCGGTCATGGGCCGAATCGCCGCCGGCGTGCCGATTTCCGCCATCCAGAACAACACCCACGATGTGGCCGTGCCTGTTGATATGCTCGGCTCGGGCGAACATTACGCTCTTGAGGTCAAGGGCGACTCGATGATCGAGGCCGGCATTTTTGATGGCGATACGGTTATCATTCGCAACGGCAATACGGCAAATCCGGGCGATATCGTCGTAGCGCTGGTGGATGATGAAGAAGCGACCCTGAAGCGTTTCCGTCGCAAGGGCGCATCCATTGCTCTGGAAGCGGCTAACCCCGCCTATGAGACCCGCATTTTCGGGCCGGACCGGGTGAAAATTCAGGGCAAGCTGGTTGGGCTGATCCGCCGTTACCATTGATCCAAGATATGGGACCGCGGTCCCTTTCGCTGCGGGCGCTATCGAGAGGATGGCGCTCCCCTTATCGAGCTTTGCAGCTTGTTTCTTGCAACGATGTGGTTCTGCAGAAGTGACAAGCGACATCATCTGGCAGGTCCGCGCATCTTTTGTCGCGAAGGCCTGCAGGCAGCGGTAAGAAACAGCTGATTGAAAATGAGCATCCTTAATTTCGTTGAGAAAGGATGCAGGTCGTCAGTCTCGTCGCGGTGTGTTTCGCCGTCATCGCCGAGTGGTGACGTGCAGGTGCTTCTTTTCTTCCCGCCCCCATTCATCAATAGGGCTTATGGGAGCCATGGAATATTTGCAATATTCCTGGGCCCATCCGCCGGTATAGAAATGCGCATCATATCGGGGAACACGCCATGTACGATCTTTATATCGCCAACAAGAACTATTCCTCATGGTCATTGCGGCCGTGGGTATTGATGCGCACGCTCGGCATTGCTTTCGATGAAAAACTCGTTCCCTTCGGCGAAGGCGTTTCCTTCTCCACCTTTTCTCCAACCGGCAAGGTGCCCTGCCTTGTTGATGAAGGCGTGACGGTTTGGGAATCATTGTCGATCGCCGAATATCTGGCGGAGCGACACCAGGGCGTCTGGGCAAGCGACAAGCAGGCAAGAGCATGGTCGCGTTCGGCTGCGAGCGAAATGCATGCGGGCTTTTTCTCGCTGCGCAATCTCTATCCGATGTCGGTCGGCATTCGCGTGAAACCGAAGGGTGGCAATACCGGGCTTGCGGCCGACATAAAGCGCATCGATGCGCTGTGGAGCGAAGGCCTTACAAAATTCGGCGGCCCCTTTCTTGCCGGCCAGAAATTTACGGCGGTCGATGCCTTTTTCTGTCCGGTGGCTTTCCGTTTCCAGACCTACGGTGCGGAACTTTCGCCCGCAGCGAAAGCCTATTGTGACCGGCTGCTCGCCTTGCCCGCCATGCGCGAATGGTACGAGGCGGGCCTCAAGGAAACCTGGCGCGACGCGGCGCATGAAGAAGAAATCGGCGGGATCGGCGAATTGACGGCGGATCTGCGCATCAAGGCGTGACGGCCCAGGCTGGCGGCCCTCATTGTGGTGCCGCCAGCAACCGCGTGACGGCATCAGGGACCTCATGGTCAAAACGGCCGCTTTTCCAGTCGTAATAGCGATGTTCGCTCCAGGGCCTGTCCATGCCGGCTATTGCGGCGCGCAGCCTGCCGACTACCGCTGCCTGATCGCTGCCGGCGAAATCTATTTCCAGAGAGCCGATCCGCCGCAGGATATCGCTGTTCAGCAAAAGTGCGCCCGAGCGGCATTGGGAGAAGGACGTTCTGCGGGAAATGACGACAATGTCGGCGATATCACAAGCCTTTCCGGCAAAACGACCGTCTTCCAGAACGATGATCCATTCGCCGCTTCCCGCGCGTGCGGCACACCATATGCCTTTGCTGCAGGTGAAAACACCGGGGTCCGCGTCTCTGAGAGCCGCCGTCATCTGCAGCGCGACCGCCCTCATCTTTTCCGGATCAAGCTTTGCCTTGGTCAAAGCCACGGTGGTTGCCGCAGCCTCGCTCTTCAGAAAGACCGGCGGCACTGGCTGTTCCGGCAGCAGCAGCGCCCTTTGCCACTGGTCATAAACGAAACCCTGCGGCTTGGTTTTCGTCGTGTAGGCTTTGCCATCCTCCAGCAGCGCCACCAGCTTGCCATCCTCATAAACAAGCAAATGAGGCGGATTGCGATAGGCCGTGGCCGCCAACAGGCCAAAGGCGAGGAACAGAAACGGTAAACCAAGAAGCGCCAGCCGGCTGCGCAACAATGCCAGCAGGAGAAAACCAGCGGAGGCGAGCCCCAGGAACCAGCCATGCGGGCGGCCCGTCGCAGCACTTCCTCCCCAGGAGGCCACCTCCTGAGCAACGTCGATAACAAGAGCCATACCGTAACCCATGACCTTCAGGAACGGAGCGTCGAGACCGAAAGGCATCAACAGCATGGCGACAAGGCCGAAAGGCATGACGATCAGCGACATGAGCGGCATGGCGGCCAGGTTGGCGAAAAGTCCGTAGGTGGTGACACGTTGAAAATGCTCGGCGGAATAGATCGCAGTCGAAAGGCCGCCGATCAAGGACGTCGTGATGACCCCGCCGATGATGGCGCCCGCCGTTTGCGCCACCGTCATCCATGCCGGTTTGCGACCGATGAACAGACGTTCGCGATCGCTGCGCCAGCGGCTCCAGGCGGCATAGGAGGCGACGAGCGCGATGGTTGCGGCAAAGGACATCTGGAAGCTCGGCCCCATGATTCCCGAGGGCGACAAGGCAAGAATGACCAGAGCGGAAAGCGCAATATTCCTGAGACTGAGCGAGGGTTGATCGAAGAGAACGGCAATCAGCATCACCGACATCATCAGCCAGGCCCGTTCGGCGGAGACGGCGAAACCGGAAATCAGATAATAGGCAAGCGTCATCAGGAGTGCGGCGAAAGCCGAGATCTTTTTGACGGGCCAGCGCTGCGCAAATGCCGGAAAAAGGCTGAAGGCAAGCCTCAGCCCCACAAAAAATATGCCTGACGCCAGCGCCATGTTGAGCCCGGATATGGCGACGATGTGGGCAAGGCCGGAAAGTCGCAACGCTTCCATCGTCTCGGCGGATATGGCCTGTCTCTCATCGGTGACGATCGAGGCGGCAAAAGCGCCGGCATCCCCGCCGATGGTGCTGCGGATACGTTCGGCAATGGCGGCGCGCAGGCCGTAAAGCCGCATATCGGCCCATTCCAGCCAGTTCGTTCCGGTCTTTATGTCACCTTTGAGTGATATGACCGTCTGTGGCGGTTTATAAAAGAAGCCCGTCGCGCCTATGCCTCGGAAGTAGGAGGCAAAGGCGAAATCATTAAGCCCCGGCAAAGCCGGGCCGGACGGTGGCGAAAGCCTCGCCTTGCCACGAATGGTCGCGCCCAGTGCGACGGGCTCACCTGCCCCGCGCGCGAGAAGCGAGACCTTCTCCGGCGGGCGTGACAATGTCGGCGCCTCCGTGGCGGACAGCTGCACCACATATCGCCAATCCCCGCGCGCATCGACCTCCCGGCGCGTCACCGTACCTGTAATGGTGGTGGTGACGGGCGTATCCAGCACCACGGTTCCTACCCGCCGCGTTTCGATCTCGGCGAAAAGCATGCCCAGCAAGAACAGCGCGAAAAAGCCGCAGGCCGTCGCTGCCAAGCCCGAACGATATTTCGTGAAGGATGCCAGACCCGCTGCAATGAGACATGCGATCACCAGAACAGGGAATGAAGGCGAGGTGTCGAGGGAAAACCAGAAGATCGCACCACAGCCGATGAAAACCGGCGCGAAAAGAAAATCGTGGCCGAATGCGCGCTCCTCGGCAACGCAGGCGGCGATTTTTTGAGAGGCGAGAGCACGCAGTTTTGGCCTGCTGGCAAGGGCGGGTGGGTCATATGTCGCGACATCCCCGGCTCTGTGTAGTGGAAACAGAATCTCCGCCGTGCCGGGCAAGCCGCCCTGCATCGTTTCCGCATATCCGAAATGCTGTTTTTCCCCTTGACCAAGCAATCCGCGCCGCGCCCCTGCCGCACCGGAAACAGGTTTGCAGGCGGATGCGAGGGATTGCAATGCTTTCCTTTAACCCTGCGTTGACCGAGATCGAATTGCCATGATGATAAAGCGAAAAGCAACGCAATTGCGTATGCCGCAATGCACAATTTGACCTTTGGATAGCTTGGCATCGGCGCAAGGATCATATAGCTAATCGGTAGACGCTTAACCGCGGGGCGTGTCTCAACGCCCCCACCCGCATGTTTTCGGAGGATCAGTATGACGGAAAAAAGCGCTACAGTGACACTTGGCGAAAAGCAGGTCGAACTCCCAGTCAGGGAAGGCACGATTGGACCAAGCGTCGTCGATATCGCCACGCTGTACAAGCACACGGGCTCCTTCACCTACGACCCGGGTTTCACCTCGACGGCCTCCTGCGAATCCAAGATCACCTATATCGATGGTGACGAAGGCGTTCTTCTGCACCGTGGTTTCCCCATCGAGCAGCTTGCCGAACAGGGTGACTTCCTGGAAACCTGCTACCTGCTGCTCTACGGCGAACTGCCGACGGCTGCGCAGAAGAAGGATTTCGACACCCGCGTCACGCGCCACACCATGGTGCATGAGCAGATGAGCCGCTTCTTCACCGGCTA
>Ga0099826_10002070_pt1 | contig 12676 bp, 10 predicted proteins | sample Mtrugardesep15_FD_76830 | JGI IMG/M metagenome (GOLD analysis project Ga0099826, IMG submission 76830) | Root nodule microbial communities of legume samples collected from California, USA - M. trunc garden sep15 | ecosystem: Host-associated > Plants > Roots > Nodule | place: USA: California...
GACTTTTTTTAAGTGATTAAGAGTCTTGATTGAATACCACATGACTTTTTTTAAATGACAAAGAATCTTGATTGAATAACACAAGACTTTCTTTAAATTGGAAAGAGTCTTGATTGAATACCATAAGACTTTTTCATTATAAAAAAGTCTTTTAAAATCTCATAGAATCATGATCCAATACACCCCCTAAGAATCACAAATGAGGTAGCAATTTATTTATGCATGTTTTTTTTTTCTTTAAAGGAATATCCTTATTTCTTTTTTTAAGCATGTAATATAAACAAAAGACATTTGTGGTGAATCTGTGCATGAATTCCAAATTGGTATTTCTCATTTGTGTTACGATACTTACTAAATAAAAAAGATTGCGCGTTAGCCTGTTACTGGATACTTTTTTTCATGACATATTATAGTTGTATTCTCACCTTTAGCAATTTTTTTATTTGTAGGAAAATTTTGTGAACATTAGCATTTTATTCCACAATTTAAGTTTGAATGGGTACGGGAGAAATATAATCTAAGAATAAAAGTAATGTCCGGAATATATTTTCTTACATTGTGGATTCATAGCTTTAGGTAGTTTTGGCTTTCCATTATAGGAATAATAACTGCACTTTCCTACAACTTAGAGAAGTTCATTGGCGACAAGTCTATATTTGTCCTATTTAGTCATTCTCCTTTGTTACATGTTATAAAATTTTGTTTCAATGCCCATATTATACTCAATATAGATTAGTTGTACAAAACTTTTTAATTTGAGAAATGGAAGGCAGCTTATGATGGACGTAAAAAATAAATGGAAGATGATGAAAAAGAAATAGAACTTACAATACCTTTTGATTAGTTCTTTTTTATTTTTTTAGTAGTTTGATTCTAGCTATTTGCAGACAATCGTTGGTGGCGCGGCGGTAGCATGATTTTGGGCTTGAAGGTATCCAGACTTTGTGAATACTAAGCTTTGAATTGCATGAAGAATGACTAACATAACCCATTCAAAAATTGAGCTAATTATGCAACTTATGAATGCATAAGAATAGGATACATTGAATTTGGAGAGACTTATACTATTTTCATGGGATACAATAGAATGTGGATTGAAGTTAGAGTTATCCAAGTCTACGATTCTATTACTTTTAATTTGTACGGTAATCGTTTGTAAAAATCTCATGTTTTATTCACCCTATGTCGATTTTTCAATTGATAACAAGCATCTTTGAAAAGGGTGTATCTTTCTTAGATAAATCGTTTGTGCAAAATATTTATCATTAAAAGAAATAGTTATAACCACTTGAAACACTGTATTTTTTCGTTGTATGAAGTTATCAAAGCCATCTGTCGAAAATATATTGGCCTGCAAGACAATATTATGTTAAGACTCGCAACACTCTCTCAACTGCTCTTCCTCCTATGCAAACAATCTCCTCATCCACTTTCAATCCGCACCTTCCACCCCCAGCCTGTAGATTTCATATCAACCATCGTTGTCATTTTATTATCATCAAGATCAAACATGTGAATAAATCTACTCTTCAAGGTCACTCCATCCAACCACAGATCCCACCAAAATCAAGTTTAATTACCATCTTCCACCACACGCGTAAGGTTATCATCAAACCAACGATCAACCCCCACTTCAGCCCCATGTCTAATGCTATTAAGATTATTCCACCAAATCAAACCACCTCTGCCTCCATCAACAATACTACATCCAACCTCACTGTATCTCAGAGCTAAAACTTTATCACAAACTTCTATGCTTTACCTTTAATTGCGGCGGAGCCAACCGTAGGCAGGGGGAGCCACGGCCACCCCATTTTAAAAAAAAATATATGCTGGAAATTACCATACCACCCTTCGATTACTAAGAAAATTACCAAAGCCGCTTTCTATTTCTCTTCTCCTTTCTGAACTGTGAATGTGATCCTTCTTCCTAGTGAGAAACATCACCTAATCCTCCTTCATTCATCATCGCCGCAACTCCTCCATCCATCACTGTCGCGACGCCCTCCATCCATCTGATTTGATTTCCTTCTATTTGATAATGAATTTGGTTTTTAATCTACTTTCACCTTCAATTTTTACATAACCCTAATCAAAACAAAAGGGAAATAGAAACTGAAATTAGTGTGAAATTGAAACTATGATGCTCAGATTTTGTGTACCGTTTGTATTGCTTTATTTCTATCATTGGATTTTGTTAGTGTGAAATTGAAACTAAGATGCTCATATTTTGTGTAACACTAGTGTAATTTGTGTTCTATCATTGGTTTTTGTTAATGTGAAAGTGAAAATAAAGTCCAAAGAAACTAAAATGAAAAAAAAATTGATTTTTTTTTAATAGTGAACATAATACGAAGAGCTTCTGGCACCAACCAATGTTTTCAAGCACCTACAATAGTTACTTCTTAAGCCACTGTTTCCCCTTGTGGATAATAAATTGGTACTTAGTTTACAGCATCATCCATTGCATGATATCCTTCCTATTAATACAGCTGACCAACTTGAAATTGGGATGTTCATATTTGATATGTTGTGTAATGTTGATATTGATTTTGTTTATACCATTAATTTATGTTAGTGTAAAATTGAATTTGTGATGCTCAAAATACGTGTACTGTTAGTGTTAATTGGATGGAAGCCACCATAAATATTTTTGTCCGACTTCGCCACTGGCCTTTAACCTCTAACGTCATTCACCAAGTAATGCCAAGTTGAATTTCCTTAACCTCCTAACCCCAATCTTCCAATCTCCAAAAGAAACAAAATTACAAATAGAAAAAGTGATACTTGCGAGAGCCTCGAAGAAGAAAAGAAAATAGATCGAAAGAGATGACAAAACAAACTTTGGAATTACTAATCGACTATCCAAAAAAGATTTATATTCTTCAATTTTTTCTTTAAATAAATGTGACAAATATATCACTCATCAACAAAATATGAGTAACTCTATCAATGCTAAGTTGGTAATAATTAAAACAAGACAAAATCCACGGTTCATTTATTTTTCACTATAATCGGTGTAACACAATAAATGATTTTGATTGTTGTCGATTCAACATGAATAAGTTAAACACATGTTATTCCATAGATAAAAATTTATACTCTTCTAATCTTATTAAGAAGTACCATATTTGTTTGTCTTTTAATAAACAACATTACATTATCAAAGTTATGATGATCGGATAAATGGACTCTTAGATTCGGGATAAGTGACTCTTAGATTCAAATACTAAAGTCACCAAATTCATAAAATAATTATAAACACTAAATTCTTATTCTAATTTATCAAATTAAAAAACTGAACTGGAGTAAAAACGGAAGAGAAAAGGGTGACGATGATAAATTGTTCTTTTTTACTTAAAAAAATAAAAAAAGCTTACGGTTATAGGCCAGCCACGCAGCATATCCGACGTGGCAGCTAGTGTGTACACGTGGCATAAGTTAGGATTTCACGACAGCGAGTGAGCACAAGAGAATGAAAGCACCTCACTATACGACAAGTTATCATATGGGGTCCACATTCACAAAATGGACCCATTATGACGTGGCACACTTACTTCAAAATTAAATACTTAAATACAATATTTTATCAAAAGTTATGATAACTCCACTCGTCTGTGCCTTATCAAAATTCAACTTTGTTACTTACTTCCGTTGTTCAAATAAATGCTTCAAAACAAAACAATTTTCTTTTCTTTTTTAAAACACCTTCTCCGCATTCCCCGCTGATATTATACTTATTTCTTTTGTTCATTTAATTTAATTTAAGCCGTGAAAAAAATATAACATTGCCTTTTCGAGTTAACAGCAGGCCCTTTCTCAGTGACGCTATCTTTTTCACTCACCCTTTATTAAATAATTAATTAATGGATATTTATTTGTCTGATTCAAAAGTGGAGAGAAGAGTAACCAATGGAAAGATCCGTAGCTGCCAACATGTCATGCTCTTTTTCCGCCACGTCTCACGGACAACGTTGACACGCTGTACAACCAAGTTAATGATGCCGGCGCGTGGAGTAATAGTTAGACCGGTTTGGTTTTGTTGCCTCTATCATAATTAATTGTAGTTTTCAATTAATTATTTAATGTTTTTTAACTGTGGTGTGAATTTTGACCATAGCTAGTCAAGTAGATACGTTTTTAATTACCGGAAATGTATTAATAGTGGGACCCATGTTCTTATGTCATGAATCTACCACATCTCACGAACGTGACAATTAGGCCAAAGAGAAGAAAATAATTTCTAGATCGGCAGCTATAGCGGGGTCCACACTCCTTGGAAGTTCCGTGACCGTGACTCCGAGTCACTTTTGCTTCGGCGATTATCTTAGCAGTAGAATCAGAAAGCATCGACGGTGAGATTAGGTTTGGACGATGGACGCTCCCCGAACCTGTTGGTTTAGGTGCCATGTCGGACTCTCTCGTCCATTGGAATCTGTTTGTTTTTTTAATGAATGTCCCTGCCACGTCTGACTCATCCAACGATTAATAAAACTTGCATTACCGATAACGCGAGGATCTCGTCCGTAGAATTGAAAATGTTTGTTTAGGTTGAGTTTATTTATTCCAGAAATGGGGTCCACTAGTCTAGTCCATTCTCAAATTAAGAATTAAGAAATATTAAGATATTAAAAAAGATTAAAGAAAGGGCAAACGTGGAACCGAAATTAATTGTATTTGACCGGTGGGAACGATATTTTGTGTTGCCTTGTGATGGTGGTGTTTCATGCTTTCACCAAGGTGCATAAGCAACCGGATATACCCGGTGACCTGTCCATTTAAATTTCCTAGATAAATAAATAAATGTAAAGTATTCAAAAAAAAGCATTAACAAATTTGTACGCATTGATTGAATATAAAAAAATATAGATAATATTTAAATAAAAAAGATACTGTACCAAATTGGCAGATGAAGGTGTAAGACAACGAGAAAGGTGGGACACGTGGACATGACGCGCTGAAAAAGGTTAAAAGGAACGGTTAAGATATTGCCAAGTTGGCAAAAGCCAATGAGATCCATTGGATGTGGAGGAGAAATGAAGGGTGAAGATTGTAATAGGTGATGCGGTGGTGAATCGTAACCGTTGAAGAGTAAATGGAGTGGGAGTGAAATAGAGGAAAGGTGATGAGATTGGAGCACAAAAAAGAGGGCGAGAAGAAAGGGGAAGAGAGAGAGAGAGAAGTGGTGTAGCAACATCAGCGTGAGAAGAGAAAATAAAAAAGAAGATAAGCATAGCAATAGGAGCATCCCCTAAGATCTCTCTGATAATAATTCTTTGAAATACAGAATCAATTTGTGTTTTGTGTTTTGTGGTGGTGAATGATTCTGTTTCCTTTGATTATGGTTCACGAAAGATAAAATAATTGAAAAATCTAGTTGTGTGTGTGTGTGGAATGGATAGAATCAGAGAAGCTAGAAGAAGTACCATGGCAGCGAATGGTTTAACAAGAAGAAGACATAGAACTAACAGTCTCAGAGACTCACCAGGTTTCTTTCTCTTCTCTTCTCTTTCAGATCTCATCTCTTGTAAAATACTATAACTCTGATTCTAACGTTTTTCCATTTCTATTTTTTGTGTAGATGATGATGGAGGTATGGAGATGCAAGAGCCAACGAGGCTAAGAGATCGAGGGAGTGGGAAGAAGGAACGAGATCGTGAGAGGGAAAGAGAAAGAGATCGATTGGGAAGAAATAAAAGGAGGAGAAATGATAGGTTGATGCACGGTGTAAGAGAAGATGGTGGAGAAGATACTTCAGAACAGAGTATTAACGATGAAGAAGATGATGATGATGAAGACGGAGGTGGTGGTGGTTCAGTTAGAATGCTTCCGTTGAATCCTTCAACACTTTCTTCTTCTCCATCTTTAACAAATCATCATCATCGAAAAAGTTTCCCTCCGGCGAAAGTTTTTAGACCAACACCGCCGACGACGTGGAAAGCAGCCGATGAAATGATCGGAGTTTCCGTTCCTAGAAAAGCACGTTCAGGTTAAAATAATTAAATTAACTCAATCCACAATTTACGGAACATTAATTAACTCGTTTTTATTGTTTCTAACGTTTTTTTGTTGTGTTGTCAGCTTCAACGAAAAGGTCGCATGAATGTTGGGCTTCAAGCGGTGGCGGAATTGTACCGGAGCAAAATCACCACCGTCAGCCTTCATCTTCACCGGTGAGACCTTCAGCAGCTCCACCTTCACCTTCATCTTCAAACGCTTCAATCAGAAAAAAGATAGTGAGTTTCGTTATTGGTGTCACATCACTATCTTAGTATTGTTGTTGATGGGTTATGGGTTATTCTAACAGTGATTGACTTGTTTTGGTGGTGCAGAAAGCGAATGGTAGTGGTGGTGGTGGAGGAGGACCAAAGTTTCGGCCACCGAAATCATCATCGGTGACGACAAAAGCATCTTCATCAGTTCAAGATGAGATCGAGATAGAGATTGCTGAAGTATTGTATGGAATGATGAGACAGCCACAAAGTCAAGTTCCACCTTCAAAGCAAGAAATGAACGATTCAATTAAGATGGATTCCCGAGAAATTAATAATAATAAATCTTCTGCTAGTGATTCAAAGTCAAGAATTTCTTCACCGCCTCAAAATTCAAGTTCTTCTGCAACTCCAGTTTCAGCTGTTGTTGGTTTGTTCTTAATCTCTTAATCTTTATCTTAATAACCACTTTTTCACACTAATTATTGAATTTGATTTGTTTTTTTTTGGTTATTTTTATAATTTTGCAGCACCAAAGAGGAAAAGACCGAGACCAGTGAAGCATGAGGATGAAAATCCAGCTATATTCGGTGTTCGTAGCAGTCCTGTTTCGTCGATTTCAAAGGCCGAGAGTGATCACCCTTCAAAAATGGAAGCTTGTTCATCAAATTCAGATAAGAATAATCAAGGATCTGTGCATGAAATTCCAGCTAATTTGGCTCCGGTGCAGCCATCGCCGCCGGAGCCAGTTAAACCAGAGAGCAACACTTCATCAGATGCTAAGGTTTTGACGGAGGAATCAGAGAAGCAAAAAGATATTGAATTGAGTAAAGAGGTTGTAGCTCCTGTGTCACCAAAGAAAGAATCTTCTGTGTTACAAGCAGTAGATGATGTTCGTGAAGATGTGAAAGCGACTAAAGCGTGAGTAGCATCAACTTTTTCTACTGTTTCTTTTTCTTTCCTTTTTTAATTTATCGTTTAGCTTTTTGGTGAGTTCTGCTGTAAATAATCAAATCTGAATCTTGATCTAACTTTTTAATGATTTTTAATTTTTTGGATTTTCAGGAATCCAACAATATCTGAGACTGAAAACCAGCTGAAAGAGAAGTTTCAGATAGATCTGATGGTGATTATCGTTTTCTTCATCTATCACACTTTGATCATGTGTTGTGTTTTTTTTAATTAAAAAATGTTCTTTTTTTTTGCGTGTTGGATTTTCAGGCGCCACCTCCATCTTTGAGATCTTCACCTGAAAGAGTTGTTGAGAATAATTCGGTAGTTGAGGTTGAAAAGGTGAAGCATGTTATGAAGGAGGATCAGAAATCACATAAAATGGATGAGTTGATGGTTGTGGAAATGGAGAAAGTGAAAGCAAAGGCTGAAGAAAATGAGTTCCAAAAAGCTCCTATTGTGCAAAAAGATAAAGGAATTGACTTGCAGCTTGATTTAGAGAAAACAGATAGAGTGGATTCTAATGGCAATGGAAATCATCTTAACAAGAAGCAATATCAAAATGTTCAAAGACATCACCATCAATTGCAGCAGCAGCAGCAGCAGCAAACAAACTTAGAGAAAAATGGTAAGTTCAATTTTTGAAGTTATGAGTACTTGTTATTTTTCAGCTGATTTTGGTGTGTGATGAGGTTTTTCTCTTCTTCTCCTTCCAGTTCAATCCAATTCTTTGCCTATTCCAATGAATGTTCCAAGCTGGCCTGGTGGCCTTCCTTCCATGGGGTAAGGGCATATTAATTACTGTTTTCATTCTTGTTTTGGTTATTTGTAGTAATTTAGTGAAATGTGTTGATGTTGACTCTCCTCACTTTCTCATTATCAGATATATGACACCTCTACAAGGCGTTGTATCAATGGATGGGACTACTATGCCTTCTGCAGCTCTACCGGTATATATTCACGTCTCACTGAATTTTTTATGGTTTTAAAACAATTTTAACTATTGTCTTTCTTCTTAATTAATCAGATTTATTGTTAATTAATTTTTGCAGCCGCCTCATCTTCTTTTCAATCAACCCCGTCCTAAAAGGTGTGCAACCCATTGCCACATTGCTCAAAAGATATTGTATAACCAGCAAATTGCTAGGATGAATCCATTCTGGCCAGCAGCAGCAGCAGCAGCAGGTTCTGCATCTTTGTACGGTGCTAAGCCTGGCAGCAATCTTAGTGTTGTACCTGTACCCTCAACAGAATTGCATAGTGGTAATGTTCATGGCAGGGCAACAAACTCTACTCAAGACAAAGGGCCTAGCCTTGCCATGTTTCCAGGTCATATTGGGAAGGACAAGAGTTCTCAGCCTTCCAATGTGGATAATTCCTCAAGGAAACCAATTTTGCTTCAGCAAACTTTACCCTCAGGAGCAGCACCTAGTAACATTTTGGTATGTTTTAGTTTTGATCTTTTTTTTTCCTCAACAACACTTCTGTGCTTTTTCTTTCTAAACTAATGATCTGTTAAAATTTCAGCATGGACCGACTTTCATCTTCCCCTTGAATCAGCAGCAAGCAGCTGCAGCTGCGGCGGCGGCATCTGTTCGACCTGGATCTGTGAAGTCTTTGCCAGTTACAAGCAATGGACTGCCATCCTCTACAACCAATTCAGCTCCACCAAATACGTCAGGAGCTGGAGCTGGGGCTGCTGCTCCTGCTCCCCCTACCATGAGTTTCACCTATCCAAATATGTCTGGCAATGAAACTCAGTACATGGCCATCTTGCAGAATAATGCTTACCCATTTCCAATACCGGCGCATGTTGGTGGTCCACCTGGATATCGTGGAAATCCTGCTCAAGCTTTTCCCTTCTTCAATGGTTCTTTTTATCCTTCTCAAATGATACATCCTTCACAGATTCAAACACAGCAACCTCCTGCTCAGTCACAGCAGAGCCAACAGGGTCATCCAAATACCACTATCTCTACTGGATCCTCGTCTTCTCAAAAGCATGCACAAAATCAGCAACAAAAGGCTAATAATGCTAGTGGATCCAATGGTGGTGGTAACGGAAGCTTACAAGGTTTTCCTGTCACAAAAAACCCGCAATCGCAGATTCTACAGATGCAACAGCAGCAGCATAGGCAGCAGTTGCACAATCACCACACTTCAAACGCGGCCCGTCAAGTTGAGTCTGATATGGGATGTGAAGATAGTCCATCTACTGCTGACAGTCGTCATAATCGCGCAACAATGAATATTTATGGCCAGAATTTTGCAATGCCAATGCAGACACCAAACTTTACCTTGATGACAACTGCAATGAGTGGTGCTGGTTCTAATGGTAATCACAGTGAAAAGAAGCAACAACAACAGCACCCTGGTTCAAAGGCTGGAGGTGAAACTTCTCCGGCATTTGCCATGCCATTTGCATCTATCACTGGAGCAACTGCACTTGACCTCTCATCAATTGCGCAGAATCATTCAATTATGCAGAGCAGTCATAACTATCAGCTAATGGCAGCTGCACAAGCTGCGAGTGCTCAGCTTAAGAAGAGTTACCATGCAGCTGAAGAAGGAAAACATGTAGTTAATTCATCTAATCTTGAAGAAGACAGAAAAGCCATATCCGGAAAAGTTCCAGCAACAGGGGGACAAAACATTGCTTTTGCCAGGTCAGATGTGGCTGATCCATCAATGTCGTCAATTGCTTGCAACAATGTCATTGATAGCTCAGGTCGTAGTCTCAACCTTGGTTCTGCTTCTTCCCGGGCTTCTGCTTCTGGTATGCCTTCCGCCATCAACTCCAATGCAGCTAGTTCTCAGCAACAAATGCAGCGAAATCAGCAAATTCTACAACTTCAAAAGCAGAATCAATTTGCAGCTGCGGCTGTGGCCGCGGCTCGGAATAAGACACCATCTACAAGTAATGGCAGTATCTACTCTGATAATCTTCCTTCTACATCTTCAATATCCACCAAGTTTCCCAATGCTGTATCTGCATTTCCTCAAAGCCTAGTACAGAGCAGCAACACAGTTGTTACTCAGTCACCTCAGTGGAAGAATTCAGCAAGGGTAACCAACACTTCTCTGTCACCTCAGACTATGGCTTCACCACCGTCATCATCAGTTAAAAACCCCCCACAGCAGCAGGCTCGTTCCCAACAGGGCCACACTCAAATATCTTTCGCAGCAAATCCAAAACCATCCACACCACAAGTGCAGACCGCAAGCTCCACCCAGTCACCATCTCCTCCAGTTATGGTTGGCTCACCAACAAATTCCTCAATGTCCAAAAACACTGGCAGCCCAAGGACAAACAATTCAACTTCAACCACTAACAAAACTAGCCAAACTAGTTCCCTGTCCTCTCAGCAACCCAAAAACTCTACTACTATGCCAACCCGTAAATCCTCGCCTGTTGGTGGGAGGAATGTGCCATCAATCCTCAGTGGCCCTCAGATAACTTCTTCCAACACTGGGAGTAAATCCCAATTGTCACAGCAGCAACAAAAACAACAGCAGCAACAACATCAACAAATATCAAAGCAGAATTTACAACAGGCCCAAATGTTCTTCTCAAATCCTTACATGCACTCCCAAGTCACACAATCCAATAGTCCCACCTCCACCACCTCAGCTACAACTGGGCCGTATTATCTTCAAAGGCGTGGCCCTGAGCAGCAAATGCAACGGCAAGGCTCTGGAGGCACATCCTCAAATGGTGCAGCTGCAAACAATTCAAAAGGCAGTACCTTGAACACACAGGGTCTTCTGCATCCTTCCCAGTTCACTGCGATGCCTCCTTCTGGGAACCACCATCAATTTGTTCAAGCTGGCTTCTATAATGTTCAACCAGTGCCCACAGCAGTTCAAGTGAAGCCAGCAGAGCAGAAACAACCAGCAGGTGAGTAGAACGATATCATCCCTTGGTTTTGCACCCCATGTGCATGTGGTGAGCAAAGAAGAAAATTAACTGAATGAGCTATACATTTTGAAGTTGGTAAAGAAAAGATGGTATCTTCTGTAGTAGGGCCAAGATGTTGATGCCGTTTTTAGCCCTGCTCCCCTACGGATTGAGAAGAAGATATGGAAGAAGCGAGCAAGCTCGAGTTCGCGGCCAACACAAGATGATTTGGATTCCACAATTTTGGATGGGAAATCGACCAGAACTTTGATGTGCATGAGTTGTGTTTAGTAATTCATTTGTACACTTTTGTTTATATCTGACAAGGTTGATCATTAAGTCTAATCAAAATTCGATTGGTTTTTTAGAAGGATGTGGTTAAGGGTCCCCCCTAACTTTTTTAATTCTACATAAACTTAATAGAATGCATGAGATACCATACCAGCAGGAGCCAGGAGGTATGGTTGAAGTTCAAAATCTTCCACCTATAAAACTGTTATTATATTCTCTCTTTTGATATATTGTGGACCTGTGTGTTGAGTATTATTGCTCAAAATGCAATGTACCTGTCACTTTTGCTATTATTTGCAATTATTTTCTTTGTATTGTAATTGATGGCAATTTGCTTTCGTAGTAGATAAATAATTTCATGAGGCATTGTACTGAAGAGCAAAGAGCAAGAATTGTTTAAGTGCCTTTTACTTCCACCTTTGAAGTTTTTCTCCTCTCCCTGATGTGAAGGATAGAAAAGATGGGAAGGAGGGAAGGGAGGGATAGAACCGCATTTGCCTCTTTTGGGGATGAAGTGGAGTTTACCTTTTATGTTTTATCCTCTTTTTCTTGTCATTTTTTGTCTTCTAGGCTGCAAGAGCAGTAAGCATCTTTTTGACAATTTCATGTGGAGAAGGTTGAATATGTACGTGTCTGGTTGATACAATAGATTAGTGATATCCTCAAATATATTTTGAAGATAAAATATGATTTCCTTCATGCTTTGCTGGCGTGGGGGGATATTTCCATTTGATTTTCTTTTCTCCAAGTTACAGTGACGTGTGGGATGCAAATTGCAATATGTGAATCAATTAAAATAAGTTATGGCAATTCCAATGAAAATGAAGATGCTTTTTTGAGAGATGTGGACGTGGCTAGTTGTTTATTTTGACTTGAGTGAATAAAACTAGGGAAGCTAGATACACATAAATACATAATTGGCAGCTCAAGTGTACTCAAAATGTTCCAAGGGCGGTTTTGTCATTGATTATTAGTATGTGGTAAAATATAAAAATGCATTTCTAAAGCACCATCACGTTATACTATTTCTTTTTCTGTGAAGTGTGCTTATCTCTACTGTCAGCATCCCACGTTTGGCTTATGTTTACTATGACTATTTTCTGAATGATCATATTGCTTATTACTAAGATGTAATAAGTATATAGTATACATAAATGAGGTTAAATTATGTCTACGTTGGTGTTTGGTAATTGGTATGGTTGTTTCTTTCCTTTTCCATCTATAAATCTAATAGGAGAAATTTGGTTTCCGTGTTTGTCCTTGATGGAGGGTCCCCACCTTGAGACAGCACCATGGCCCACATAAGTAATCACACCGTTTATGC
>Ga0099826_10002072_pt1 | contig 12675 bp, 5 predicted proteins | sample Mtrugardesep15_FD_76830 | JGI IMG/M metagenome (GOLD analysis project Ga0099826, IMG submission 76830) | Root nodule microbial communities of legume samples collected from California, USA - M. trunc garden sep15 | ecosystem: Host-associated > Plants > Roots > Nodule | place: USA: California...
CAAAAATTGTCGAAAATTTTATAGTATGCTATCTAAGAAGCTAACGTACTTAAATTTGTGATGGGATACATAACTTGGTAGATGAATGGTCTTTTATAGTAGCAGTAATCATTGAAATTGAGTTAGAGAATAGAAAACAAGAAGGCGCAATGAGGTAAAGAACAAATCTATCTCAAAGTAAAATTATATAAGGTAGAAGATACTAACTTTTATCATTCAATACGTAGTTCTCGTTGTTTTCCAACTTTTATGCATGAAGGCGTCTTAGTTGAAGTGATGGAAAAGGCATGAATAAAATTATTTTAATATAATGGTACATAATTCTGAAAGTATGGCAAAGGAAATTATTCGTCATTGACACATTTTTGTGCATCATCACAATTACCATTGACTGCCACGAACTTATAAATCAAGCTTTGCTAACAAACACCACATTAAATAAGGGTACCATATTCAGAGTCAAAAGTCTAAAAGATACATGACTACAAAACCAGAGACATTTCACAATATACTTGAAGTGAGTTCATACATGCATGACTCAAAATAAAAGTTGAAAAGATAATTGTCGCGTCCACCTACTCAAATTAATGATATTGGAAAAATGCTCTCTAATGCACAAATTAGTATGAGTCACAAACTAGACAAATATTAAATTTAATCATTTTATTAGTAAGAATTAATGTAACAGTAGCGCTTAGTTTTGTAGGCAGTAGGTACGAACAAGTGCCATGTAACAAATTCATGCTATCCAAAAACGATTCACATACTTTTGCAGGAACAACTCAACAAACAAGTAATATGGTGTAGCTAGGTTATAATCCTTTTTCATCAAACCTTCGGAAAGAAGATATTGGACAACAGAAGCCCTTGGAATTAACCTAATTCGAAAATATTTGGTGCTGCCGGGAGCACTAAAGGACATTCATTGTTTGCTGACCGTAGCATAAAGTTAGGTTGTCTTTTAAATACATGCAAAAAGGGATAATGTGTTTATAAAGGCTTGAACTCAGACTATGTCCTGAGAATATTGGATACCAGAGTCGGGTTTATCGGGTGAGAAGCTGCGAATATATGTGGTATCTGAAGTGATGTTTTAGAGGAAAATAAATGTTCAGTTTATGGTTGGCATCATGTGATAATATTTCATACTTATGCTAAACATAACTGAAAGCCACCTCATGAGCCAGAAAGCCGTTTTTTTTTATACTAATTTTATAAATTATTCTTTGTAGTATTTGAAGAAATCGGTAAAGGATTTGTACATATACAATGTACAACATAACAATATTTTCCAAAATTATGAGTATTTTTCTAAATTACACATCCAAATAAACCCAGCAATCCTAACTTTAATAGCATCATGATCCTGCATCAAATAGTGTATGACATTCGTAGTTAGAAGTCTAAAACATATATGACTACAAAACCAAAGATAAATTTCACAATAGAATCATCAATGTCAAAATCAATACTGAAAGAATCAGTGATCACAAAGATTGAAAAGGGAGAATAGCAAGAAATGAAATATTTATCCGTCGTTAATCTCATCACAAATGTTCGTTAACTTGATTTTGGTTAGAAATAATACGTTTCGTCTCTATTCTGTCACAAGTAGTGAAGGATTTCATTTAAGTCACAAATAATATGTCATTAATTCCCATTTTTTTACTAGTGATGCAGGAAGTGGTAGTATTAAACTTATACTTTTGTATGGCTACATCAAGTTAAATAAAAATAGTTCAAAAGTCCTAGCTCAACAGATAAAAATATCAAAATTGTTAGATCGGACACCATGATCGGGGTTTGAACCTTATAGTAGACGATGAAGAAATAAAAATCATCCTCAGAGATAACATCAAACCTTCATCGGCTGCGTGGGAGAAAGGGAGGTCAGCTGTAGAAGATATTAATGCCTCAAAAACCACATAAACAATAATAATCCCACAATTCACATCTTAAAATGTGCACATATTCTGAAATAGATGTTTGTTATATGAAGTTTATTTGTGTAAATTGCTCCAAAAATTAAAAAAAGCAAACAAGCCAAACTCCTAAATTACTTTGGTGACACTAATGGTAGAAGATGCAAAATTCCAACTCCTAAATTACCTAAATACATGTGTTTTTGGACATCTTAATGCCATTTTGTGCTTGGTATCTTTATAAATACACCGCTGGCTTAGCTCTACTTCACATCATATCAGTGAGAAAATAAAGAGAGGACAAATGAAGGGTGTTCACCTAAAGTGCATAACATCACACAATAGGAACTCTACCGTAGAAGCTTGTTTTGTGGCTAAGGGATGCAAACTAATCCACTACAACAACTTTTTATTTTAAACCATTTCACAAAACTTTTTTTTTTTGAAGGGAAGTAAAATCTTTTATCATTTACGTAATTTTTTAAACCATTTCACAAAACTTTTTTTTTTGAAGGAAAGTAAAATCTTTTATCATTTACGTAATTTTTTTTATAGAATAATAGTTTTTCGAAAAAATTTTGTAACAGTTTTATAACTCATATTTTCAATTATTTGATGTAATGTATTAATGCGTTAAATATAAAATAAAAAAGTGGTGAAATAAGTTGCATAAGAAAATTAGATTCCCAACCATATAAACACTAGTGTATATATGGTGGTAATCAAATTATACTTAAGTAACTTATTTCTCCACTTTTGAAATTAGTTCAAATCATATAGTTATATAAATTTGAATTATTTAGGTAATATATATTATTTTATATTACACGCATTAATACATTACCTCAAAGATTAGAAAATACTCCCTCCGTCCCATAATAACTGAGTCATTTTCTAAAAAAAAGTGTCCTAAAATAACTGAGCCATTTCACTTTCCAATACATATTAATTACTTTTTTCCCTTTATAACTCTAATTAATATTACTTTCATCATTCTCAATATTAATGCACCAATACTTAACAAGAACACTTAAAACTACTTTTCTCTCTCCTTTATTTATACATTTGTCTTAATATGTGTGAAATGAACAAATGGCTCAGTTAATCCAGGACGGAGGGATTATGAGTTATAAAACTCTTTAAATATAATTTCAAACAACTATTATTCTATAACTCCTGAAAAAACTAGGCTTAAATGTATTTTTGACATCTTAACTTTTAAAAAGTTGCGATCTTGACCCCTAATAAAAAATAACAATTTGACCACCTTACTTTTCAAAACGAAAAATTGCTGAGAAAACGCCACGCGTTCCAAAACATGGGTCAAAATTGCAAAATTTTGTAAAGATAAGGGGGCCAAAAGAGCATATTTCATTCAAAATAGAGAGACAAAAGAGTCTTTTTCAAAAAATAGAGGGGAAAAAGACCATGATAGAAGGTCAAAAGAATATATTTCCATAAATATAGAGGCAAAACTGTTATTGAACAATTTTTTTAATGATAAAATCATATTGAAAGAAAAGAAGAAAAAAAAGTTTTACAGATGACTAGGTATTTAGCCATACAAGTGATTAAACAAAAGAAAATAGTATTACCTGTCTTGGAATGACAACCAACCTGTCCCTAATTGTGGATCCAAAAGGGAGGCCTCAATATCGGAAAAGAAAAAACACCAACCATATCCTCTCGACACAGAATTGCTGATTTCAATCTTAGTATTAGTAATGGCTGCGTCTTTCATTGGAAAAATGAGCTATGAAATACGTTTGTCCTCTTCAAGGAACTTAAGTGTACATTCTACTGCTATAGTGCAATAGGTGTCTCTTGTGTTGGTGAGTCGGTATGGAGAGTCGTCATCCCAACATAGTCAAGTGTCTCATGAGCTTCAAACACAAAAATTATCATATTAAATTTGGGACAACCGCATAAAGAACAAAGCTTGCTCCAGAAGAAAACATATTTCAAAGCAATATATCAAAGTAGATAAAATTGTGCTTATGTTTGGCTACATTAAATTAAATAAAAGCAAAGCATAAAGTTATGGTAGCATTAAGATAGAAAACTTGTTACCTCACCTGATTAATCAAGGAAATCACTGTTGTTGAAATCAGAAAAATGTTACATATGATGAACAACCAAAGAAAGCACAAAGTAGATAATAAAGAAATCAAAATCATCCTCAGCGATAACATTCGGTCTTGTCAGTTGCATTGAAGTTGCATATTGAGCAGTTCCCTGGAAGCGGAGTTTGCAAATCGATATTTAGTAGAGATTAAAATAAAATAAATAGACGCAAATGCGGAAATAGATTGAACGTAACAACAATAATAAGATATATTCCTCAATATAACTAATAACTAAAGTAGGTTTCCACATTAAGGTATCAAGATCTATCAATTCATAAGAGCCATCTCATGTTTCCTTATAGAGCCAGAAACTTTCTAACCTTTTCGGTTGTTCCACTCCATTTGCCTCACACCAATTTGATATCCAATAGTATAAAACATGGTTAGGTACGAGGATGGGACATGTTTGATTACGTTCATCATGCTGTCTACAAATGAGTGACGAAAAAATTATTATAAAGTTTCTAATCATGAAAAAGTCGTTAGAATTCAAGAAAAAATTACGAGATCATCGCAACATACTTTGTTTGGGCCTGGAACTTTATATTTGTAAATGGGCAAGGTATTTATCTCTTGCTCAGTCATTGAAGGAGTATTTGAAGTAGTATTAGATTCCAGAGCTCTTAAAGTGTCAAAATCTGCCACAAAATGAAGGAAAAAGCAAATGAATATACATATTTGAACAAAAATAAATAAGCTACCATTTTCTTTTGGTATCCATTTTTACTGCGGCATGCAGCGGGCGCAGTCATTCTCCGTTATATATATTACACTATATATTTGACATATTTTAACAATTTATATATTGCAGCAGTGGCAACGTATGAAAAAAAAAATTCTAAACATGAAAAGTTTCTAAATAGTATCATACAAGTCTCTTAAACTCATGAAGATATCCGAAATCCGGCTAGAGAATGTGAAAAGGTTTTGTGGGTTTAATGTCTAATAGTATTACATTCTAATTTTTCAATATCGTATCAACAACAGCAAAAACAACAATTCCAATTAAATCTGAATTTCATTGTTGTTGTTATACCACACATTTAAGTGTAACAACTTTATATGCTCCTTATATAAAATTCACAATTTTTCAAGTTTAGTCCTACAAAAAATTTGTTTACTTTTAATCCTTATTCGTGTGACTGGAACCCACTTTTGGGACATAAATGAGAAATAGATAATAACCGTAAGAGATGTCCCATCTTTGTCACAAAATGTGTGTAACAAAAACATTTTTCTTTGATTTTACACGAACTAACAAAGACTAAAACGACTCATTTTTTATATACTACATGGAATTTAAAACTACTATGAATCCTTATTTAAATAATAGCAAGTCTATTCAAATATTATGAAATATCAAGATCTAACAAAGGTTGCCTAAAAAAACCAAAGCAATATAGATCAACCTATATACTTAAGGTGGAGATTGACATGATCTCTGCACTCTAGAGGTTGTCGATTAATCAAGAAAATCACACTTGAAAGAAAAACCATGACCAATACTGCATCAAGTTGTTTCCTGGAAGTGAAGATCACTACAAGAATTTGAATCAATTTGAATCTAATAACTAATATTTATTTTTCTATTTTTCTAATAACTATTTTAACTAAACTACAAGTTTTTGTACAAGCTAACACTTTTTTTTATCATACTCTCTAACACTAATAAGTTTTTTTTTCTTCAAAGAAACACTAATAAGTTGAAATTTAATTTAATCCCACTAAATATTTTTTTGAAGAAGTTAATCCGACTAACATTTTTTTTAGAAAAATCCCTATAATATTTTTATTTACAATATAATTTTACTTACTATTTTTCTAATAATTAATATTTATTACTACTCATACCATTGTAACAATTATTTAAATTAAGGTAGAAATATACCAACCTCAAACAATAAGTCGACGAACTAAGCAGAGACAGCAAAATCAACGGCAACGAACAACAACACCAAACTCATGATGGACTGGAACCAACAAAACTATATAAAAAAAAAAGTAACTTATTTTAATAACTACATTAACAATATATAAACACATATAAAATTGACATCAACTATAAAAAAAATAAAAATAAATAACAATAAGAACCTGTGTTAGAAACTTCAACAATGATAATAAAATGATGAAGAATAATGTAAATAATGAAGAATAAAATTTGAGTGAAATTAAGAAAATTTGATTGAGAATTAAGTGAAGAAAATGGTAAGGAAAATATTTGGAATTGGTATTTTGAGTTAGAATGTATATATATAGACACACACACACACACATAAGTTGCCAACGATAACAACAACGAATACATGTGCGTGTGGGGCCGGTGTTTTTCTATGAAAAGATTCCTCGGTAAACTCAACCAATTAAAAGCTGTCACGCACCCTTTTTCCAAGGTAAACCTGCATGTGGGGCCGGTTCTTTCCTACGAAAAGATTCCTAGGTAAATCCAGCCATTCACAAGCTGCTACGCCCCACTTTGCTGAGTATATGGGACCCCCTTTGACTAACAGATGCTTTCTTACGAAAATTTCGTCGGAAAATACTTCGTCGGAAATTTCGTAGGAAATTTCTGTAGGAAAATGCACTATTTTCTTGTAGTGGATTGCATATCAAGATTTAGCAGGAAAAAGGCAGACAAATAGAAATAATAAACTCGGTTAAGGGAACGAAGACATCAAAGTTATATGTTGTGTGATTATATATGATTAAGCATATACCTGTCGATAAAACAAAGAAAAGGCAGCAATGTTTTCGTTTAATTTGAAACACACTGAATGGAGTTGGTGTGAGATTTGATAGGTTAAGGAGCAGCTCCGATGGCAAAGGAACGTTCGAATATGAAACCCTATTAGACATAATGCTTTATATATATGATGAAAGTGAGGAATGAGATGAGTAGAAAATAGGGTTTGGGTTTTTTTTTAACCATTACCAAGAGAGAGAAAAAAAGTGATATTGGGCTAACATGTAAAATATTGGACAACAGCTCTAAAGGAAGAAACTGTGGACATTTTTTTTTATAATTATTAGTGTAAACCGAGTATCCTCTGTGTGTAATGCAGACACTAATATCTTGAACAGTGTGTGGCAAACTCCCCTTACGAGTTTAACGTTGTTGCATGCTAAATATTAAATTCGAACCTGAACTTTAGTTAAGATAGAAGAGACTTGTGTGATCTAATCTACGCACTTTTAGGTAATTAGTGTAACATTTTAAAATAAAATAAAAATGTTTTTAAAATAAATAAAAAAGTTATCATATTATTATTACTTTTTGAATGGCATAATAATATATACAGAATCACAAGGCCAATAGAAGTCACAAAGTACATTAAATGTTATTGGAAAGAAGTATAAGGTGTCTGATCCAAGACAACAAAAAAACAAAAAAAATCTTTTTTGGCCCCCTAAAAAATTTGGGAGATAACTCTCGGAGGACTTTGTTTTTAATTTTAACATCTCCATTATATAACTTCTAGAAGGCATTCATCAGCCAAAAAAAATGTTGAAGGGCCTAAAAAATATCAACAACATAGATAGGTAATGGAAAAACAACAAAAACAACAACACCCCCCAAAGAGCTTCTACAACCCTAAAAACCAAACAACCTCAAGAGGAGAGAAACAAAACAAGCTCACTAAGTCAGGAACCCACCTATTATCGATTATTGCTCTTCTCCCATCTGGTTTTACTCGTTCCTGTCAAAACAGTCGAGCGTGAGTTAACTCACGCAGGTTCATTTTCAACGTGAGTTAACTCACGTGGGATAAGAGCAATTCTCCATATTATCCACTTACCCCTCTCTCATATCTAACTAATGGAAATTCCTCATACCCATTTTCATTAAAACTTTTTTCAACTTCTCTTTTCTTATCGTTTTTTCCCCTAATTTTCTCTACAAATCATCATCTTTTGCACCAAATTCACAATCCAGTCCAGCTAATTTTGTTAAGTTTCATTTTTTAGTGGTTGACACAAAGCCCTATCTGTTACCTAATTTCACAAAACAACAAACAAATATTTCTTTTTTATATAATACAAGTCACTGGGATAAAGTATGCTCGGTTAAGGAGTGCGGTGAGAAGACTTAGGGAATTTAATTTTGCATTGTTAAGAGAGTGGGTTTAGTTTCTTTGTCACTGGGATAAAGTCATTGTGTTTCTTTGTTAGCTAACATTTTTTTAAAAGGAAAATGTTGTCGACAAATGGGTTTGGTTTCATAACTTATAAAACGGCTACTCGATTAAAGGCACTTATCGCATTCTCAATCAAACTAACGCAACATTGATATCTATTTAAATATAGTCAAAATTTATAAACTATCAAAAAGTGTATCCATATTTTTCCCAAAATATTATCCACATTTAATTCAATGAATTAAACTCTTGGGAACCCGGCTAGTAAGGTAGGGGGAGTTTGTTGATTTTTATGAAGATACAACAAGTATGGCAAGGCTCGATTTGGCTAGGGTGAAAATCTACGTAGAAACACTCCAAAACACATTATCCCTAAACACATTATCTTATTGACTTTAATTTTCTATGGACCAAACTGAGATATGACATTAATTTGGCCATTTACAAAGTAGTTTTAATTTACTTTTCAATAAAAATAATGTATATTACATTTTAAAAGGTAATTATTATTAGGATTTGGGAGCAAGCAACAATAAAGTTCAAGAATAATATCAAATAAAGGAAAATAACAAAAATTCACCCAGCCATTGAGTAAGTTATGCTAATAATATTTAAACTTTAAGTCAATGCAAGCGCATGAAAATGGAGTGGTTGGTTTGGTCTAGAATGGTTAATATTAGTTAAGATCAAATTGATTATAAGTAGTCTAATACAATCTCCAACTAAAATAGGACTTTATTTGTCTCAAACTTTGAATTATAGGACTTTATTAATTATATGAAGTTTGTTTGTTTAAATCGTTCTGGCAATAAAAAAAGAATGAGGCAAACTATACATATGTAAGTTGTTTCAATAACTTATGAAAATTTGCTCAAAAAAAAAAAAAAACTTATGAAAACAAACTAAAATGAACAAGTGTCTTATGCTATTTTTTTAAAGTTAGTTATGTAAGTGGTTATCTCACAAAATAAGTCTTGTTCTATTCAAAATACGACTTCATTGTAGTCCTAATAAAATTCACGATTTTTCAAGTTGATCATATATCAATTATGTTTAATTTTAATCCCTATTTTTCTTCTACATAGACTAACTAGGACTAAACATATTCATTCAAAATACTTTTTTTTTTCTTCTCCAAAATAGGAACTAGAAGGAATTAAATTTATGTTAAGAATAAAACCAAAAAAGTCATAGTATTATGATACTAAAAATAAATTTAAACCAATAAAATAAGTACCAATTATGTGAATGTATATCCTTTGCAATAACAATTTTTTTTTCAATCATGAAATCATATAGAAATAATAAAGGGTTTACAAATAACAAGATTAATCATAACTCTTATTATGGTATTTCGTAATGGAGTGCATCAGATGACCCAAATGTGTTTGTATGGTTGCATATGATCACTTTGAGTATTCATCTCAAAGTTTCAAACCTAACCTTCCATGTCGCATCATGCATATGCATATGATGCTATGTTGCAAATTCCACTGATTATTGGTTTTTCAGTCATAATCATGCACTTGGTCCCTTTCATCAATGGCTTTGCAAGCTGTCAACCATATGCTAAGACGGTTTTTTATAATGTTTTTTGTCTGGTTGACGCGATGAAGTTCCCAGGGTTGTGCTTGGTAGTGATTCAGGATTGATGTTATTTCCATCATCAAACTATGTTCCAGATTATCATCAATTGTTTCTAAAATGTTGTTGTTGTTGCTTGTTTCATTCATTGATGAAATTGGGAAATGTCGTCTTCATTGGAACAAAGCTTGCTGAAATAAAATAAAAAATTTGAATAAATAAATGAATGAAATAAGAGATTTCAAAGCAAAAGATTGATCTATATAGTTAAACTCAATTATCATGTTCATATTTTCTTTGATAGAGTACCAAAAACAACTATTTGCTAAGTCGCAGATCCAATAAAAAATATAATAATAATAATAATAATAATAATAATAATAATAATATAGACAACAAAAAGAGCCAACAGAGATTGAACTCACCAATACTACGACTTCAAGTTTTCACTACCACAAGCGCATGTCTGCAGGCAACTTGACTTCAAACGGTGCCCTCTTGCGATTTTAATCAAAGAAATCACACTCGTGAAACAATTGAAAAAATATAATTTACGATCAGACCAAATTACACACATGGTGGATGATGACGATAAATAAATAAAAATCATCTTTGATGCATTGCGCATCAAAGTGTTCCCGGAGGTGGAAAGATTGCAGATCTAGGTTTAGCAGAGATTAAAAGAAAAAAGAAGAAGAAAAAAAACAAAGTGGATTGTGGAATCAAAAATGAAAAGGCATAAACAGTTGTTAACACAAATGGAAGGAACAAAGAACTGGGTTGTGGAATCCTAAGAGAAAAGGTAACTAGGAGCAGCAACTGCATTTGTAACTAGGTATATAATATTTGTGTACATACTTGCAGCAGCTATGACAAAAGTATTATGGATTTATAAAATTGGGTTAGAAATTGTTGTATATATAACAAATTGAGGCGGTGCTTGGATTTAGAAAATAGGGGATAAATAATGAATCGATTTAAGTATGTTAATAATATGTTTAAATCTAAAAAATAAATGAAAATAACAAATTGAATGTTTTAATGTGAGTCAACATTGGTGGTCAATGATCATTTAATAATGTACTAAAATTGAAAACTTTGCTAATAGATTGGATTCAATTAATCCATCCATTTTAAAATATGGATGTATTCAATCCATCTATTTATATTTTTTAATCCTATATATGAATCAACTAAAATCAATATACAAATACATTGAATATGATATAAATATTTTATTTGTAAATTAACTTTTTGACAATATTGATTAATTCTATAAATAAAAAATTGAGGAAAAAGATTTGCATATTTAAATAAATTTAAATAAATTTTTGGAGGAATTTATTTAAATATTTTTTTTTCAACAGAAATTAATTTAAATATGTTAATAATATGTTTAAAACTTAAAAAAACAAAATATAGCAAATGGAATGTTTTAATGTGGGTCAACATTTGTGGTCAATGATCATTTAATAGTGTATTAAAAATTGAATTTCCTTTTAACAACAAAAAAACAGAATTTTAATTTTACAAATAAAGATTGGGTCATGTTAATCGGTGCCCACGGGCACACGTTAAAGATACAAAAAATGAAAGTTATTATTAAAAAAGAATTTGCTTTTTACTTTTTTTAATTTGATTACACAATTTTCAATGCAATAATTACTATTTATTTTCTTTTTTAGTATCCTTAACCAGTACTCTATTTTAGAATATTGGTTAACATTTTCAATAAAGATTATTGATTTTACAACGGTGTGCTACCAATGGTCAACGTGGGTTCAATTAAAAAAAAAATTGAGCTTTTTTAGGGTATCGTCAAACAAAGGAGATCATCCTCAATGGTATTGCTATGTTTCTCATGACTTTTTGTTATCATTCACCATTTTTATGTTACATTCTATTGTCAAGTTCTTAGTTGTTTTACCATTCTGAAAGGTATTACCTTGTTTCTATTTTGTTCTCCCTTTTTATGCAAAATATCCCTTTATGTTCTCATAAAAGGTTGTCTCTCAAACTAATATATATAAAAAAAATCTAAGCTAAAACCCGTTTTTACATACTTAGTGTTAAATACCTATTTTATACAAGTTGTCTAAATGATTTATGTCTAAACTGCTTTTGATTTGATTTTGATTTTTACTTACATTCAACGAAGTTATTAGGCCCAGTGGGGATGTTCGTGGGTCGGTTTGGGTTGGGATTGGCCACACCCAAAACCCGAATCATATAGGGTACTCCGGTTTGGGTGAGCTAGTCTAGTAAAATAACCACCCGTTATACCATTAGATGAGTTTGGGTAAACCCGCTAATTTATCGGTTGAGTTAAATTGGATAATGGGTTACCCAACTTATTTTTCTATTTTTTTAATATTAAATGATTAAATGACAATTACTCATAATTTTTCTTAGATACTACTCGACTTTTTAATTTTCTTTAAAAAAATTGGTTAACTTATTTTTACTATAATTTCGTAATCCTTTGATCATGCCATGATTTCGTAGCTTCGTATGATTCCATAATTGTTTTATCAGTAACTATACCGTGATTTATTAACATAAATATATAATAAAATTGACTCCTTAGGGTTCATAGAGCTTAGTTCAACCGACAATTACAAAATTATCATGTTGAACACATTCATAGAAGGTTGAACATGAGACTTTACTCCCTCCGTCCCAAATTGTACGACGTTTTGGGCATTTCACACATATTAAGAAATGCAATTAATATTGTATAAAAAAAAGATATTATGAGTTGTTTTACAAAATTGTCCTTAATAAATAATATGGGAAAGATAAATAAAAGAATTGAAAAAAGAGAGAGTATTAAATAGTTAAGGTTATAATAGGAAAAATAACATTAATGTTGCATTGATATTGTAAAGTGACATATAATTTGGGAAA
>Ga0099826_10002073_pt1 | contig 12674 bp, 6 predicted proteins | sample Mtrugardesep15_FD_76830 | JGI IMG/M metagenome (GOLD analysis project Ga0099826, IMG submission 76830) | Root nodule microbial communities of legume samples collected from California, USA - M. trunc garden sep15 | ecosystem: Host-associated > Plants > Roots > Nodule | place: USA: California...
ACAAACAAACTTATCTTTCAACTTAAAATGATATTAGTTGTCGAACGGTCTGTGATATCGCACTAGTCCCTGAGGAGACGATATAAATACTTACAATTGTTTGATGCAAAAATACTACATCAAGGTGCCGAAGAAGGCATATCATCCTTACTATATTGACACCCTACAAGTTCTACTATAACTTTTCCCTCCCTTTCTCTCATTATATAGAAAATCATTCGTCTTTCTTAAAAAAAACATTTGTCTTAATGTACTATTTAGTTGCGTGTGTAATTTTTTCATTAAAATCACATGTTCAAAAAAGTTACGACATACTGAAAGATTATTATAATTTATAATTTACTATATGATACATATAGTATATTCTTATTTCCTCATAAGATATATAATATTAAAATGTTGTATATTTTTAATTATAAAATTTTCTTATACATGATAATAACGATTCAAACAAACTATACAAATTATATGGTTTACCTTCTGCCATTTAAAAACTTTTGTTTTTATTATATTTTCACTTTACTATTCTACCTCTCTTTTACTTAATTTATTTTTTTCATTTAAGAGTGTGTGAGATATTAAATGTAAGTGATTTATTTCACTTATTTGTTAACAATGCAAGCAAAAAATAACATAATTAACTAATTTAAATGATTAAAGAATCAATATAAAAAATGATTAACTTAACTTATTGCACCGATAATTTTACCAAGATTATAGTATACTAGCTTAGAACTTAGAAGAATCATTGGTACCCAAACAAAACTAGTGATTGTAGCAAAACACATTATGTGTATTACCTACAGTAAATAATACAGTCCTACAGTCAGAGTGTTGTTGTCCTTACAATTGAAATCAAATTGTGAATATTTAAAAATCAGAAAATAAATAAAAATTGTTCTAACAGATCATACGATCAATATCATGTCTAACCCTTACTCAAAGAAAACAAACACAACACGAGCGAGTACGTGATCTCAAAACACGAGTCAAATATCATTACTTGTAATTTTTAATTTTGTATTTGATTGTCTTCACGTTTTGTTAGTAATTTTATAGAGTAAACTACCTAACAAAAGATATACATGAGAACCAATCTAATAAAGAAGAAACATAGAAAGATCAAACTACCCAACAAAATTTATGTTTTTTATATTTTTCATATATTAAGAAGTCGACTCACAAATTCAAAAGACCAAAATGGTTATTTAATAAATAAAAGAGTGAATATTAATCTAACAAATTAACTACTAACATCTCTCTTTAAAAAAATGAAGATTAAAAGTCGTCCACGACAAAAAATACGATAAAGGACCAAGTTGGTCTCTCACAAACAAAAACATTTAGTCCCTTACAAATAGAAACATTAAGTCAAAGTGTGTGTTTTAGTTGGTTTTTGGAGAGTTTTTGAGAGTAAAGTCTATTTTGAGTTGGATTGTTTTTGTAAGGAATTCGTGCAAGTGTTGTTGATCCCAATTTGGTATTCTTGTTTTGCCGCCATATGTTTACATGGTATGTAAAGAAGAGAAACAACTATTAACAATGGATGCCTTCATCACAATCAGAACACAAGGTTTCATATAATTAGTGGATTTGTGACTTAAGTGGTGATAATATCGTAACTATCTCATTTATCTACATATAATGTACGACCACCCCTCGAGGAGGTTTATCTTGCGTGTAATTACAAAGACTAATGACTCGAGGTATCTGGGGTCCATTTAAGGTGTTGATTGAAAATAACATATTGTATTGTGTAAATGTTAAAGGAATGTCAAGTGTATACTTTGTAAATTTGGCAAAGATAATAAGCTTTTTATAAGTTGGAGTAATGCTAACAAGACTATCTTTTGAACGCTCTCTGTAATACTCACTCTCTTATTGGTTTAAATTATTGTGGGTCTACACTTTGAAAATTGAACTTACACAAAATGGTGGAACATATATTGATTTCATCCAATAAAATAGGGAGTGTTACAGAGAGTGTTGAAAAGTGAGTGTTGCTAGCATTCCTCTCACGTGTTGATAGAGCGTGGGAAAAAAGAATAGGATGAAAGGGGCAATTAACTAGGGAAAGGTGATAAGTCCAATGTTCCTAGGTTGCATGTTAAAGATGGAGAGAAAGGAAGGCCAAAAGCACCCCCAAGGAATAAAATGGCTCTCTATGAACAATTCGGGAGAAAGAAGGGCCAAAAGCACCTCCAAAGTTTTATATGAATTTAGGAGGTGACATACTTAATATTGATGTACATCTGTTGAAATCAGGTAGTAACTAGTTAGTAATTAAGAAAACAAGTGACTTCACGACTTAAATCAGCATAGTAATTTCATTCTCCTCGCACCTTGGTAAGGTAGACGCTAATATGGCTGCCTGTTTGTAGAACTACCGAAAAGGAGAGTGTGCTATACTTCTAAGACTCATAGATGAGAGAACCATTAGGAACACTGGTCACCATACCTTTTAAAATTTAGGAACTTTATTTTAAGTTTATAGAGTAAGACGCCGCACGTAAGGATCATGTGACCAGCAGATGCAAGGGATAGACTGAAATCAACCGAGTGAGTAAGACCTCACACGTAGGGATCACCGTGCGACCAACATGTGCAACTTGACAAACTGATTAGGTTATCACGTCCAAACGAACTCATCACTTAGATAATATACTTATGATAATTGAACGCGACTTGACTATCAATATCTCTTCCAGTAACTTCAAGTCTTACTTCAACAATAAATAAGACCGCAACTAATAGCAATTTAGTATTTAGATAGAATTGTTGCGCAACTAATAGTAATAATTCATACTGCTGGTTATATTTTGTGTATATTTCATGGATCACTTTTGCTATGCAATTAAAATTTTGATGAAATAAAGAGATATTGTGGATCTTATGTCGATTTCCTTGAAATATATCGTTGATTTTTTTTTTCTTTTAAAATGTTTAAAATTTTGTTAAAGACTAAGATGACACTCAATTCAGTTACAAGACACGTCGGCATCTAACTATAGCATGCCATGATGGACAAAATTAGTTCAACATAAGCAAAGAAAACTTCATTTATTAGATGATAATTCGCTGAAAGATTTAAGTGTCTCAGATTATTCTTTTTTGTAAACGACTAGAAGTAGTATACTTTTTTTGGAAAGAAGTACCAACTTGGGTTGCAAGTTTTGTCATGGACCACTTTATTTACAATGTAACAACTTTAAACGGATATTTCGTGAAAGATTTAAACATGTGGTAAGGATGAAATCACTTACCCTTTGGCATTGCCGTGTGCTTCGTCAAACAAGTGCATGATGAAAATGTAAGACTTGGTCTCTCCAATCATATCTTATGCCATATCTTACTCTTTTCTCTTTCATTTGAACACTTCATCATCAAACATATATTCTTACCCTCACTCATCACATCACAATACTTGTTACATACTAGATATTCTCTAGTTACAAAGATTGGGTTTTCCACATTATTTGGGTTCATTGGGTCCCTTATTAACTACTACTTCTTACTTTTTTCTTTTATTGTTTTTGTTTGTTTTGCATTTGTCGTATCATGGTAACCTTGTCTTCTGTTCCTATACTCGATCTATGTTCCTTCTGGTTTTTTCTTTAATATCTTTATTTCTTCTTTTTCTTTTTTATATTAATTGATTCTATGGATTTGTTATATACTCCTTGTTCATGCACTTGTTCTCATTTCTCTCATGTGTTCCTCTTCCTTATTGATAATGTACAATCAGAATAATTGTTTCTTGGAAGTTGGTTAAGGTTGATTATGTGTAGCCACATGAGTTTCTTGTGGATCAATTGAATTATTTTTTATAGGGTTGGTTCTCTCATGAAGATTTGAGTTTTCAATACTTAAAAACACATACTCTATTGGAAGGTTTCCCTGCATGCAACTGCAAAGACTAATCTCTGGATGTGACTGGGATCCATTAAAGGTGTTGACCACCGAAAAGTACATACTCTATTGCCAATTTCATTTGAAACGAATGTAAACTATATACTTTGTAAATTTGGCAAAGATAAGATGTTTTTTATGAGTTGATATAGTGTGGAAAAAGGAACAGGATGAAAGGGGCAATTGATGAGGGAAAGGAGATAAGTCCAATGTTTCCTAGGTTGCATGTTAAAGATGCAGAGAAAGGAGGACCAAAAGCACCTCCAAGGAATAAAATGGCTCTCTATGAACAATTCAGCATCCCTTCTCGAAGTTTTGCATCATCAGGATCAGGATCATTGTTTACTCTCCCTCTAAGAAATTGTACAGTTCCTACAACACCAAGCCATGTGAGTCATGCAGTAGTTCTTTAAATTTTACAATGTAACCAATTTTTGTACCATCTTATGAGTCTTACCTTTCACTTACTTTCGTATATCGAATTTTCGGTAGGAGTATCAAGCTTGATAGATACTAAGTTGCATGAAATGACATTGTCACTAGAAGTTTTTTCAATGTATATTTGTTCGGTATGGCTCATAGTTAACTCTTACCCTTTGGGCTTGTCCCAAATGTTTGTTAGGCTGTCACTGTTTGCCCCCGCAATGCGGTTATGAGGTACTCTTGTAAACTATACAATAGTATTTAAACATATAAGTCATACTCTTTAATAGAAATGACCTGATAGCACCCTGTAGTCGGACACATAAGCACAAATGGCCGAACATCGTGATCAAATATTGTGTGTTCTCTCTTTGTATTTTTCGTATCTTTTTACTTTTGAACCAGGGTTGTTGTTCTAGCTATATTTGTATGGTAAACTCTTGTGAGAATCAACCAGGACTTTTTTGACATAATTCAAACAATGACACTTGGTAATGAGAACTACTTAACCTTTATCATTTAGTGATTCTACTTACACTTTATAACCATTTTAGTTATGATGTTTATACTGTGTTGCAGCTTGGTTGTGGTCAAAGCATCAAGTTTTACAGCTCCAATGCATCTTCTGTTCTATCTGAGAAGACTCAAGCCTATAATTCTAGAAATATTAACTCAACCAAGTTGACGACGAGTCATGATTTAGAGCACATGACACCAGCAAAACAAGTTGCCAAAATTCAGCAAGATTATTTCATCAATACTAGTAAGAATTCTCTGAAAACACTTGATGGTGAAGATGCTTGTATAACTTCTGGTTCTGTTCATGTGAAAAGTATTCAAAACGACAAAGATGAAGAAGACAAACTTGCTCGCTACAATTTGAACTGTTCGCTTAAAAATCTAAATTCATTTAGAAAGATGATGAACTCACCTGGAACCATAGAACTGAAATCAGCACAATATGGGACGAGCCTAATGAAAGACCGTAAAGATGCGAGAGAAATTGATCAAAATGCAGAAGAAAAACCTCTTCACTTATTAAATGGTTTCGATGACACGGCAAATGCATCCTCAAACTCATTGATTAAAGATAGGAATTCTAAATCAATGAATAAAGAACAAAGATCGCTGAAGGAAGAAAATAGAAATATTTCAGTAGATAGCTTGAAAACATTACAAGGTAGCAATGGTCATAGATATGAAGATCATGTAGCTTTTGCGGACAAAATCAATTTAAGGGATCACTGCATGGAGAAGACAACAGTGAGTGATGTCCAAAAATGTTCTGGTGATTTAGAAATCGGTAGAAGGTCCTCACATGGCAAGAGAGAGAGGAGTAAAGACGAGGAGACTAGTAAAAATTATGATGCCTTGAATAAATCCAGCTCAGAATGTAGATTTGGTATGGATATCTCCCCTGACGATGTCGTAGGACTTATAGGTGAAAAACAATTTTGGAAAACAAGAAGAACGATCATCAAGTAAGTTTATTTGTTTTGTATTATGTGTTTATGATTTCAACTTTCTCTCTTTTTGTTAAACTCTGTAAATTTACATCTGCATTGAGCTGAGTTTAATGTTTTTGACATGTTAAACCTATCTTCTTTATCTGCACTATCTTCTTCGTTATGTGTATAGGACTTATAGGAAACTTCTAGTTCATGTACCAATCTTCTTTATATGTTAAGTGTATGATTATTGGTTCTTAATTTTCCTACTTCCATAACATTTATTATTTATAGAAAAATAATACACCAGTTATATGTATCAAAGCAGTGTCTCTGCTCAAGTGTCTTACTTGGAGAATTGAGGGTGGAACTAAGGGAGATTATAGACTTGGAGACAATTTCTATAAGCGTATGGCTTCCGCCTGAATAGAAGCAAACCAAAGTATATGGAATGCAAGTTTCACCAAAAGTCAAAACATTTCTAACTTAGAGGTGAAAGTTGAAGATCATATCATACCGCCTGTCACACATTTCAAATATCCTAGGCTCATAGTAGAGCAATACAAAACGACAGAGAAATAGAAAATGTAAACCATTGAATTCAAGCGAGATGGTTGGACTGAAGAAGGACCTCATGTGAAACAAAAGTAGCATTTATATTGAAAGAAATGTTTTATCGTACAACTGTAAGACCAACAATGTTGTATTGGATGGAGTGTTGCGCGGTAAAAAAACATGAGAATAAGGCGTATCAGAGATGACATTGTTGTGTTGGATGTGTGGACTATCAAGATAGGATTATGAATGATAACATTAGAGAGAGAGAGTCAAAGATGGTGGAAAATCGGCATAGGTTGTTTGAATATGTGGAGAGAAGACATGTATATTCTTTAGTAAGGAGAGCAGATCAGATGAAGGGTAATAAATCACTAGAGGCAGATAAAGACCTAGAAAAACTATAAGAGAAACTATTGAAAAAAACCTAGAGTTTAATGTGTTGGATAGAGATGTGATATACGACAGAACATTAGGATCTCGTTTGATCCATGTAACCGGTCTTACCTAGTGGGATAAAGCTTGATTGTTATTGTTGTTGTTCTAAGTGCCAAATGGATATTGCAATAACCAGTACAGTGCCACATATATGTTTACATATCAACAGAAGATTTTTTTCTTCTTCTGAGTTTTGTGCTTTTCCAAAGATTAAATGGTACTGGAATGCATTATATAGTATGTCTAAGATAATTTTTGAACCTATTACACTAACTTTAAGTCCCAACCATAAATCTAACTAGATCATCCTCCTTACATGAAGTCTTGCATTTCTCAAATCATAATGTAGATTGAATTATGTAAACTATTTCTTGTAGTACTTATATTTGACACATTCATTTTTTTAAAATGTCTATTTTGCTACTTACATGGATCTGACACTGACATTGCTATATCAGTCAACAAAGAATCTTCTTCATGCAAGTGTTTGAGTTGCATAGACTTATAAAGGTAATCCTCATACAATATGTTAATAGATTGCTTGTTCTGTTAAAAATGTCTTTCTTTTATATGAGAAATGACTAAACCATATCCTAAAAACAGGTGCAAAGATTAATTGCTGGATCACCACATCTATTGTTTGAAGATAAACTTTTACTCAACAAACCAGCAATAGAAACATCCTCCTCCAATAAGTTACAATCTGACTTTATCAGTGAACAACCATCAACAGTTTTTAAACTTGACAGCAAGTCCGAGAAGGCCAGTACTTCCGAGGATATTGAAAACAATGCAGTTGGAAAGATTTCCCTTCCTTTTGTCAACAATATAAGCAAAGAACATAACCAGCTTTCAAATTATGGCAATCATCATTTAGGAAACCTTGCATTAGCCTCTGCAGATAAAAGTTCCAATGCCAAACACTCTCCAAGCATTGTCTACCCTCCACCACCACCAAACCAATGGTTAGTTCCTGTCATGTCTCCGTCTGAAGGTCTTGTATATAAGCCAATCATTGGACCATGCCCTCCAAATGCTGGCGGCATCATGACACCGTTATACGAAGGTTGCGGTCCAATGAGCTTGAATCAAGGAAGCAAAGATGTTTTGGATCCATCTCTTACTACAAGTTTTCATCAAAAGATTCGACTCCTTTCTGGTTCATCGTTACCACAATTGTTACCACCATGTGTTCCATCATTCATGCATAGATCTATATCAGCTTCTGCTGTTGAACAAATGGCACAATCTAATGGTCCTAAAAATCACTACTCATCTGCAGAACTCAATTCAGCCATATTGTACCAAAGTCCATCTAACATGTCCACTCAGATAAGTCATGTAATGGCAAGAAATTTTTCACCTTATCAATCATTGGAAGATAATAAAGAACTACAAATAAGTATAGCTAATAGTCCATCCAAGAGAATGAAAAGAGATGAACTTCCTTTGTTTCCGTTGGCACCGACGTTTTGGTCATCACCAGATCGCGACTCAAGTGATGAACACCAGGAACATCACTCAAGAGTAATCAAAGCTCTTCCTCATAATCCAAAATCAGCAAGTGAGTCAGCAGCCAAGATATTCAAATCAATACAAGAAGAAAGGAAATTTTTGTGACTAGTTTTTTTCATAATATGTCTAATAAAGCAAGATATTCTAATATGACACTATACCTTGACACTAACAATGTATCTATATACTGTCAAAAAAACTGTATCTATAGATTGATAACAATACTTAAGGCTTTTGGAAAGATATGAAGAAGTTGGAGAAGGATTGTAATTTCTTGGTAAAAGGCCATTAAAAATAAATTCATGTATCAACCATTGTGGACACCTAATTTTTATGTCTTGATCAAATAAAGTTTATTTCATTTTCATGCAGATAATATAGAAATAGAAAATAATGTATTTCAATTTATGAAAACTCCTTTATGTCTTGATCAAATAAAGTTCATTTCATTTTCATGCTTATTAGATAGAAGAAAATAGTGGTGTATTTCAATTTATGAAAACTCTATTTTTCCTTTAATCTCTTAGTAGATAAGATGGAAATAGAAAATAGCGTATTTCAATTTATTTTTAAGTCTGGTTGATATAAATGTAAGGATAAGGAATAATTCAATAACAAAATAACGTTAAATTGGAGCCCCTGAAAGTGAGAATAAAAAATACTGCAAAAAGGGAGAAGAAAGAAAAAGAATAAAGGGAAGGAGGAGAAAGATAAAGTGATATTAATTTCAGAGGCTACCATTATTAATATTGTCACTTTTATCTTATGATGTGTGTGCAATTTTTTTTTTAACAATAAAAAATGGAATTATATTAACAACACATAAGAGTCTCCATAGCACAAGACGTGCCACAAAGACTCCTCAAGAAACAACAGTTTCCAAAAGTTTGTGCAACAACAAAAACCAACTTAGCCAATGCCCAAACAATGTAAAGGATTTGACCACCACCTATCAGTACCAAATACAAAGGTAGTTTTTCTAGTCCTCGTGAGGTTATATAATATATAAAGTTGAAGTTTAAATTTTAGACATTTCACTTGTTCATTTTAAGAGGTGAATTTTTATAATCACGTTAAGTATGTAATAACATTTTTTCCTTATTTTATACCGGATTTGGTTTTTGATGATAAGTATACATTTTAATTTTATACATGATTTTTAGATAAACAGGATTTATATAATGGTAATAATTTTAAATGTGAACAATGAGAATTTTAATTTAAACAGCTTTTTAAAGACACTTATTCCTTCGGTATATTTTTTTAGGGAACTTATTCCTTATGTATAAAAATAGTAAAATACACTTTTGGATTGTGATATTTCCCAACTTTGCAAAGAGCATCGTGTCACTTTTTCATTGTCTTTACTAAAACAATCATAAGTTAAACGTTGCCATCATCAACATTAAAACGTTGGAGTAAAGGAAAAGAACAATCCAGCTATTGACTGAAAAAGTTTGCTGGCTCTTGGTTCATTATACCTTTACCTTGTATAGTTGTATGTGGTAACATCATCAATCAATTTTATTATACATTTCAACAACAAATAGGGGAAAATGCATTATTAACATGATATTCTTTTTCTAGTAACAGCACCAATACCCAAACTATAAGTACTTCCCCTCAAATAATAATAATTATATACGTATAATAATATAACTTTTTTACACACATGTATATCATCATGGACGAAGCTAGAAGCGAGATCAACAAGGGTCACGGCCTCTCAATATATATTTTTTTGGAGCAGCATGCTATTATTTTATTTAGCTTTTATATTTATTATTTGTGAATTTTATAAGATATTGTATATTCGATCTTTTTTACTCAATAAATTGAATCTAACATTTAATTTTCAATTTATTTTTTTTGAACAATAGGAGTCGAATGTTGAAAGTAAATTAGAAACTTTTAAAAAATGAAATACAAGCTTAATCCCTCCAAGGTGATTAAAGGCAGGAAATTCAAAACTAAACGTCAGATGACATATCACTTTAACCCGAGACAACAAATTTAGAAAAATACATATAACACTCGCACTATCTTCAATAATTTTAAGGGTTAAATATGTTTTGTCCTTATAAAATTGTGACCTTTTAAGTTTAGTCTTTACTTAATTTTAATAGCTTTTTTAATTCTTACAAAAAAAAAATTACTTATAATTTTAGTCTCTGCTAAAACAAATTTTATTTAATTATCCTTAAACTCTTAAATTTTTGAATGATTCTTTTTATATAAGTTTAGAACACTATGAAAGGTTCATTTACTAAAATCAAGAATTTTTTAACATGAAATAAATTAAATATGAATTTTTTAAAATGACAAAAGTTTAAGATATAAGTAACCAAAATATGGACGTAGAAATCAATTTTTTTTGATATTTTTTTCGGAGGAACTTTTAATAACGTTCTTAACATGCCTGTAAAAAATCCTTAAAAAACTTAAAAGTTTAAACATAAATTAAACAAATTTGGATTGAGTAAGGACTAATATTGAGTGCAGAAATTTTTTATAAGGATTAAAAAACCTATTAAAATTAAGTAAGGACTAAACTTAAAAGATCGTAATTTTATAAAGATCAAAAACATATTTAATCCTAATTTTATTGGCAAAGAAAATCCTTTTATACAATGACTTACGAGATTCTCTAGAAAAAAGGAAAGATAAAAAATCATACACGGATCTTAACATGGTAACATGATATTCTTTTTTCTAGTAACTGCACCAATACCCTCGTTATAAGTACTTCCCGTCAAATAATAATAATTATATAGGTATCGCTAACCGATGTCTTTGGAGTATTGGTTAAGTATACCATAATAAAGATTTATTATCATAAAAAATAGATATTTTTGACATTATTATCAATTAATTACACAATTCCAATACATTAAATATTATATAAATTTCTTTTTCATATCCTTAATCAATACTGACACTGGTTAGCATTTCCCTAACTATATAACTGTATATATGGATAATAATATAACTTTTTTACACACATGTATATCATGTACGAAGCCAGACCAACAATGGTCACGGTCCCTCAATATTTTTAGTTTTTTTTCTCTTCAGCATGCTATTATTTTATTTAGTTATGTTTGTTTTTTTTTAAAATTTATAAGATATTGTATACTCGACTTTTTCCCTCAATAAATTGAATCTTAAACATTTAACTTTTTATATATTTTTTTAACAAAAAAAGTCAAATGTTGAAAGCAAATTCGAAACCTTTAGAAAATGAAACACATACTTTTTCACTCAATAAATTGAATCTCCCGAAGTGATTAAAGGCAGCAAAATTTATAACTAAATTAAAGATCTTTAAAGAAACAAATTGATTAAGAATGTATTTGACATGGTCAATCACTTGTTTAAATGTTCTCATGAGTTTAGCTCAGTTGGTAAAGACAATGTATAATATATGCAAAATCAGAGATTCAAACCCCGACCACCACAAAAAAAAAATCACTTGATTAAATTAACAAGAAACATGTTGCCAACATAAACCAGACGTCAGATGACATATCAAAAGAAGAAAACCACATAAAACACTCGCACCATCATCAATCATTTTAATGACAAAGAGAATCCTTTTGTACAATGACTTGATAAAATCCGTGTTGTTTGCATATCAAATGACCATGGTAGATGCCCCACAAAAGCTTTTTAACTACACAAAATATAATACAGAACATGTAAATTATTTTATTAAAAGAAAGTGTTAGTTCTTTTTTATATTTGTTTGACGACATCAACTTCGAACATATCTTATACCTTCTTAATTTTGTTTTATAATTTTTGCATTTGATTTTATTTTTTTTACTTAATTACACTTTTAAATTTTGTCGTCCTAAGTTCAATTTTTAGTTTTGTCCATATATATAAGAAATCAAATTACATCAAGGTAATGTTATACCGTTCAATATCGTTTTACTCTATACATATTTAAACATCGGACCATAAGTTTATGTCATATAGATATCATACAAAATTTTACATAAATTTAATTTTTTTTTATATGTTATTGAGACTTGTCAAAATTAACGGTCATCAACAAATATGAATTAGAAAATAAGTACTCCCTCCGTTTTTAAAAAAATCAAATTTTCTTATAATTAGAAACGGATAAAGTATAGTACTCCCTCCGTCCCTTAATATAGCCACCTATTGCTTTTTTCACATTTCTTAAGAAATGTTGTTGGTGTAGTTAATGTGTCTGTTTTATAGTACAATTTTATAAAATTACCCTCATTAAAGAGATAATGTGAAAAGTCAATTTATTGTAATTTTAGAATTAGTAGTAGTATTAAATAAAAGTATATATGGAAAAAGATAATTAATGTGTGTTGTAATTTGAAAAGAGGGTTATATTTAGGAAAAATA
>Ga0099826_10002074_pt1 | contig 12670 bp, 7 predicted proteins | sample Mtrugardesep15_FD_76830 | JGI IMG/M metagenome (GOLD analysis project Ga0099826, IMG submission 76830) | Root nodule microbial communities of legume samples collected from California, USA - M. trunc garden sep15 | ecosystem: Host-associated > Plants > Roots > Nodule | place: USA: California...
TAGTTGCTCCTTAATGCTTGCTTATACTTGCCTAAACTTGGCATCACCTTGCACCGTCAAGTTCTGAATGAATTATAGTGTTTTCAAGTGTCTCTATTTACATTCAAGTTTAGTATTAGGTTTATGGACATTTTCCACTTGATCCAGCTTGAAAAACAATTCATAATGAAAATTTAACTATAATCATGCGGGTGGGGCGCATGTGGCACATGATGCGGAGTCTTTTCTTTAAATATTGAATGAAACTCTTTAGTTAGAGACAAAAACTCTTCAGTAGATGGTTTGTCTTTTAACATTAGACTACCTTTGAAGAACTTGATACACCATGGGTTTTGTGTTAGTTATCTGAATGCGTAGTATTCCTTAGTTGTTGTATCAATTTCTTATTCCAACTAATGATGAAATTGGTAAGTGTACTAAATCGTACACAAGTAATAATATGAGTAAATCTCATTTGCATGGAGGAGATGGATTCACCATCCTCCATGTGAGAGAGTTCATATTGTTGAATGAGAGTATTAATCTTAAATTGCTTGTCATCATTGGTTTCGTCATGAAGAGTTTCCAACGCATCCCACATAGCCTTAGACGTTTTACAGTGAGATACATAATGATACCCATTCACTCCTAGAGAAGATACGGGTATGTTTCACGCCTTCAAATCATATTGGACCTTCTTTTTGTCATCGTCACTCTAATCGGCTATTGGTTTATCTTGTGCAACACTGTTAGCACCAACTTGCGGTTGATACCACCCGTTAGTGAAGACATCCACATATCCATGTCCACCGATTGGTTATGAATGCTCATGTATTCTTTCTTATAGTCATAGTTTTCGCCGTAAAAAATTGGTGCTCTATTATACGCCCCCTTAGGCTCCTTTCTTTCCATGTTGACTCTTCTGGTGATTAACCGTTAGTGAATATATCAGGCTCTTGATTCCACTTGTTGGTCTATATGTCAATGTAATATGCGCTAGGGGGGTGAATAACATTTTAAAAGTTTATCGACTTTTTAGAGAAAGCGATTTTTTAAAACAATTGATGAGTTATTGGATTTATGCTTGAGTCAATGGCAATGACAAAAGTAATAAGACTATGTACAATTAATGGGATTTGAGAGATTCAAAGTGAAATCTTAATAAAATTTATTTTTGATAATTCTCACACAAGGTACAAAACAAGACAAATCTAAAGCCAAACCTAAGAGAAATTAAATAATTATACTAATGAACACAAGGTATATGTGTTTGATAAATTGACAATAGATTGAAACCAAATGTGATCTATGTGAAGTAAAATAAAACCTAATTCAATGAATTAAGTCAAGTTTAACAAGATAAACCTAGATCACACTCAATTTCTATTCTAACAATTTATTAAGCAAGCATACACACAATTAATCAAAATTAAAGAGGATATGGAAGAGAGACGACACCGAGATTTATAGTAGTTCACCCTTTCGTCTTTGCTTCAGGCTACGTCTACTCTTCTTGATGGAAAATGTCTCGCCAAGGACTTCCACTAAAATATGAACGTTTGATTACAATATGATTACAAGAATTCCTTGAAACTATCCCAGTTCTTCAATTCCTATGCAACCACTCCCCCAACCTTCAAATACCCTTTGAAATTGGTGCTTCTTGATGTCTTTGAATCCTCAATCACCCATGCAACCCTTGAAGATCTTCACTCGAACTCCTCGATGCTCCGTCCGGTGGTTGGATCCCCTTCATCACAAGAACTTTAGAAAGAACCCCCAATACGCTTGAAGGTGGAATGAAATTACTTAATTCACTTTAGATTTTTTATTCCCAATCAATATCCTTGAAAGAAATCAACTTACAATCTCTTAACACTCTAGAAATCTATGACTAAAAAGACCACAATGATTATTAGAAAAAAATGTTTAATCTCAAGAACAAATGGACAATGAGGTTTGGAGACTCTAGAAAGAATATATGCAAATGATTCAGTAGTTTAGGTGATGGGAGGATAATAGTATATATACAAAATGGTGGCACATGCATTATCTTTGCCAAAAACAACATGTTGAATCGATTCATTTAAGGTGTGATTTGATTCAGACAGCAAACTGATTAGGTTATCACGTCCCAGGAACTCATCACTTAAATAGCCCTTTTGTGAATTAACTCGAATAAGACTTGACTGTTATGTAAATCCAACAAATGAATAGAGGGGATTCAAAGAATCATAACCTTCGTTAACATTCTTCAATCAAAACATGTAACTTTGCTCTGTCACAAACAAATTAACTTTTCAAAACTTTAAACCCTAATCTCTTTATTTTAATTTTGTTCTCAAATAAGTAACGTGAATTGTTTATATGAAACAACAATCCTTATGGATATGATACCCTACTTATCAATTTATTACTTGGTAAACGATTTGGTATACTTGCCCAATCTGACCATCAATGGATTACCTTGTACCTATAGAGGACGTGATTCGATTTGGGTGATCGTAGATCACTTAACAAGATCTTCCCATTTCTTTCCAGTGAAATCCACTTATCGAGCATCTCAATATGACAAATTGTTCATTTTAGAAATTGTTAAGCTGCATGGTGTCCCATCTAGTATCGTCTCAGATGGGGATCATATTTTCACTTCTAAGTTTTCGAAAGCTTTTCATAAGTCCTTGGGAACCCAACAAAAAATAAGTGTGTCTCGTCATCCTCAGATGGATGGTCAGTTAGAGATGACTATCAAAACATTGGAGGATATGCTTCATGCATGTGTTCTGGATGATGGAAGTAGTTGGAGAAATCACTTGCCTCTGATTGAATTTTCCTACAATAATAATTACCATTCCAGCATATGGAAGACTCTCTATCAAGCTTTGTATAGTTGAAAATGAAGAACTTTGTTATATTGGGCAGAATTAGAAGATAATGGTATTTTGGGACCAGAGATTATACAAGAGACTACTTTGAAAATCAAGTATATACACGAAAAGATGCGAAATACACAGAGCCTTTAGAATAGTTATGCGGACAAGAGGTGAAGGACATTACAATTTAGTGAATGAGATCATGTATTCCTGAAGGTTACAAGAAGTTTTCTGAATGAAGAAGCACAATCCGAGGTATATTGGACCATTTCAGATGCTCAGACATATCGGTCCAACTACATATATGTTAGCTTTAACTTCGTCTATGTTAGGACTACACAATGTATTCCATGTCTCTTAGTAGCAGAAATACATACCTGACCCTTTTCAGCTTGTGGAGTTGGAGACTATAGACTTGAAGTCATATTTGACATTTCAGGCAGAAACGGTCCCCATTGTTGATTGGGATGCCATATTCTTGAGGAGCAAAGAGATTCTTATAGTCAAATTCATATGGCACCTGATGGATTAGCCACTTGGGAGATAGACTTAGAAATGCGAAGTACTTATCCACATCTATTTTCAGGTAATATTCAAAATTTCAAGGACGAAATTTTCTTAAGGGGGAAAGAGTGTAATATCATGCTTTGTTTTCTACCAGTCAGCAGTGTCAATTTAACGTGTCTGAGGAAATCAGTTTAGGAAGAGCTTTAGGGTAAATTTAATGCACATATATTTAAGGTGAGAAAAACACACAAGAAGGGGGGGTTTGAATTGTGTGATTCTTTTCTTCGATTTCTTCTTCTAAGTGTTAAATGCAAATCTGGACAAACTCTGAGTCATGACCTGCAACATCATATTTTAAATACAACGGAAATAAAGAACACATAGATAAAAGATAAAGAGCCAGAGAGAGAAGAAAGAAACGAAGAAATTTATAGTGGTTCCTTCCTACAAAGCAGGAGTAGTCTTGTCCCCCTGCACTTCCAAGGGATTTCACTATAATTAATCTTGATTACAATTTGCTCAAGGACACACCAAGAGACTTCTCAATGTTCAAGCACACAACAAGAGAATTCTATGCTCTATGACTTTACCTAAAGACTTATTTTTCTTAAGCACCCCGACAAGATAATTCCCGTGCTTAAGCATGACTTCTCAAGCACAACTGCTTAAGACTTTACCTTTCTCAATCACAATTGACTGAGACTTCCTAGGTGCTCAAGGTTTCAGCAAGAGACTTATATGCTCAAGCACGCAGGAAAGAGGCTTTCTAAAATGTTTGCCCAACTGAAAACAAGTTGATTTGTTCTTACACTCTTTCTAACTAGTGAGTGTAAACTGAACAAATAAACAGACTAACTTCTTAGGATTTCTAAGATATAAACTTGAAAATAATCCCAAGTGTTTTGTGCTATTTTATTTGACAGAGTTTTGACACATAAAAATAGAAGAGTCTTGTTACTTCTTCTTCAAGTCTTTAGCTCCTTTTGTAGACAATGATTTGAGTGACGTTTGAGAAGAGTGCCATCGCAAATATAGTGATTGAGAAGGTTCAATAACGAATGTTGGCCCTTTGCATGATATGGATAACGTCGTTGGAAAGTACTTTGAATCTCCTTTGCTGAAAGGGAATTATCTGTTGCTTTCCTCGTTCCTGATGTCCTTTATTTGTAGACGGAAGAAGACAAAATAGTTGCTTTACAAGATGTATTGATAGAGACAGCTCACAGAATAAGATAAAAGTTTATGTGGATCCTGGGTCCCTGAGAACTACGCAGCCTAGTTAGCTTATGTGTTTAATGTCGTTCGATAGAATATGTGGATGTCACTCCCCAGCTTCTGTGAGGATTCCATCTACTAGGATGTTGACTTTTGGTTAACCTTCTAGTAGATCTTCCACCATAGACTTCTAAGCTTCCCAATTCCTTGCTGATGATCTTCATATCTTCCTTATTCATGATAAGGAGTTCATACACACTTGAGCATATGTTGGTATTCCTATTGTTCTTCAATACTTTGTTATCATCAAAACCTAAGAGAACTTGTATGAACCATTCTTGTTCTAACAATCTCCCCCTCTTTTATGATGAAAAACAAAAGAATTTTGAATAATTGTTGTTAATTTAATTAACAGTGAGACTTCAGGGTCTATGGTTTGCAAGCTCTCCCCTGAGTCTGACAGTCGCAGGTATGAGGTTTGCAAGCTCCACATGAGTCTGTGATATTCCATAAAGTTGAGGTTTGCAAGCTCCACCTAAGTTCTATTCTTAGTTAATTAAATTCATTCTTAGTCACTCTTAAGTACATAAGAATAAGAAATCAAATGTTTATCAGAATATTGACAAGATATCAGAATCTTTGATCTCACAGAGGTTTGCAAGCTTTGATTAAGACTAATCTGATACCTCATCAGAGTCTGATAAATTTAACAAATTAAGCGCATGTTTTTAATTTTAAAATAAACTAGGTTCTTAACTTCTATGTTAGGCTCAACCTTCAAATTAGTTTATCCTTTCTCCCCTTTTTGTCATCAACAGAAAAAGAGAAAAAAAAACTTTTAGAATCGAAAATTAACAAAGATGCAATCTGAAAAAGATAACTATTCTTCATTAATTAGGGAAATTACAATTTTAAAAACAGAAAAACGAAACTAGCAAGCAATAAACAAAACAAGCATGCAAATAACACAAGAGAATGAAACTAAATCCTAAATTTTGAACTTAGTTGTTGATTATACATTAAATCCTAAGCTATGTTAGTTGTAAGTTGTAAGGTCTTCTGCTTCTTGTTCTTCCAATATACCAAGAAGCCTTCACAACTGAGAATCTAGAGATGTCTTCAGATACGACCTTTCCGTCCGAATCCAGCTATCACATCTACATCTACATCTTTGATGTAGTTTAATTAACAATCTTGTAGTGCCAAGTGGTTCATCCCATTTTTGATTAGCTTAACCCTGACCCATTTACGAATGGAAGAGTTGAGATTCTTAGACTTAATCCTCATAATAGATGACATAATCTATGTTTCATGACCTTCAGTAACATTATGAGCATTATGCGTTGTGTACATATCTTCAATATCACATTTATCCATAGTGGATATCATGCTGGGATCTTTGCTAACAACTTTTATAGCTTCTCTTTTGATCAACCAAATACTTATGAGTTCATTGTTTTGGGTTTGAGTTTCACTAACAATTTTATGAACACTAGGTTGTTTATCTTAAAACATGTTTGAAAAAGATGAAGTGAAAAGTTCGTAAGGAAAAAGATTATTCATAAACAAAAACGTAACTTGTTATAAAGCTTAATCATCATAGCCTACAAATTATTACCCAACAGTTACAAGCCACGTCATAAACTTACACAATAATGACCTTTTCCATTTATGTGCATTGTCAGAGTCTAATTTATCCATCTTCTGTATCATTTCATAATTTTTTTTCAGGTTCTGTTACTTTTTCTAAGACACTCGTAGAGGTTTGAGACAATCATTTTTAAACTTTTCTCCGAATTCTGTGTTATCGCTCAGAGGCAAACATCATTCTGAGATAAAATTCATATTCAGGTTCTTTTTAATAAAATCAAACCTTTCAAAACATAAGGGTTTTCTAAATATATTAGCCCATTGATGATCAGTATTAATGAATTTCATATCTATAACACCTTTTTGAACATAATCTCTAATGAAATGATATTTTATCTCTATATGCTTGGCTCTAGAGGGAATAATTGGATTTTTAGACAGACATATAACTGCAGTCTTATCACAGTAGACTGGAATATTGCTTTCACTAATCTGATAGTCTTCTACCTGATGCCACTGATGTACGGATTAGGCAAGTGTTCCAAATCATTTACCAAGTAATAAAGTAGAGTATCGTATCCACAGGTATTTTTGTTTCGTCCAAACAATTCTTGTTACTTGTTTTAGTTTGAAGATAAAATAAAAGAGTTGAGAGTTTAGAGATTGCAATTTTCATCTTTTTGCAACAGAGCAACTTACCTGTTTTTGGTTGCAGAAAAGTACGCAGCGGTTAGGATTGTTCGAATCCCCCCTATTTATTAGTTGGATATTATTTAACAGTCATGTCGTGTTTATTTATGTTAAGTAGACTATAAAAGTGATGAGGTTGATGGGACATTTCTAACCTAGTCGGTGCACCTGCTGATCACACGATGATCCTTACGTGTGGGGTCTATACTCTCTCGGTTGATTTAGGTCTATCCCTTCAATGTTTCGTTGCTCCTATTAGTCACATGGTGATCCTTACGTGTGGGGTCTTACCACCTCAAAGGTAATTGAAAAGTAAACTTTATATTGGAGTTCCAAGATTTCCAAAGGCAATGAAGGTCAATGTTCCTATAGGTCAGCCCATCTATGCATCATAGGACACTCTTCCTCACGTCTTAGTAGTTCTACAAACGGGTAGCCCTATCAGCGTCTACCATACTAAGGGTTTAGAAGAATGGCTCCACTAGGTTTACTCCCCGGAGTCGTTTGTTTCCTTAATTACTAACTAGTTACATCCTAGGTTCAACAAATTCTACTCGGTATTAGTAATGACACCTCCTAATTACTTACTACTAGGGTCAACTCACTTTCGGTATCTTTCGCTCGTTACTAACTAATTACTTCCTAGCTAGATAGATATTATAAAGATAGTAATATCAATATTAGTCCCAGTCACAACCTAAGTATCTAACCTAGGGTTACGATCCTTTGAAATAAATAACTCATAATAAACTTAATAGCGAACATAAAATAAATAAAATAAAAACGACATTAAATTAAACAAATATCCAACAAAATAAATAGACTTTCATCTTAGAACTCTAACCTAAAAAGATTTATTTACACATGGTAACTAGAAAAAAATTACTAAAGATAAAAACATACCCTAGAAAAACAAGGAGAAGATAGAAACTACTTCAGAAGCTCCTAGAATTGTCTTCCTCTTGAACTACTCCAGTTCTGAACTAGAAATTTTGAATGAGTAAGGCTGGTATTTATAGTGAGGGTTTCTACCAGAGTTTGGGCTAAAAACGCAGGCTTTATCCTCCAAAAAGCATAAAAAGATGTTTTCTCCCCGCGCATTATGGATGCACGGGGCGCACACCACATGTCCAAGGCGCATATGAGTGTGCTTGCACCATGCTCTAGGCGCATGGTTCATGCCCTAGATGCATGGTTGTGTGTTTCGGGCCCAGTTTTCTCTGTTTTTCCATCATTGTAGGTGTTTTCTTCCCAATAACTTGCCTCGGGTTTTGGGAACAGAATTCTTCCCTCTTGTAAAGTCTCTTGAGGCCTCTTGAATCTTCTTTCTTGATCTTCCTAAAGTCTTCAAAAAAATTCGAATGTTCTTGATTTGTCGATTTTTATGATTTCTTCGTGAATTACTTCAAAAACTCCTACAATTGCTATGTTTTGGGAAAACTAGAATTACAGACCCAAATATAGAAAACATTACAAATATCCCAAAATCATAGGAAATTGCTCTAATACTCCTCCTTTTTCCTCTTAAACCTATTGAAAATGACTGAAAAGCATGCTAAGAATAACATAAGATGACCTGTCTAGAGTTGTGCTTAGAACATAAATTGTTGCTTGTCCTCTAGTAACGAAAGAAAAACATATTTTATTCTTTGAAATTTTTCAGGAAAAAAATACCTCTCTAGAGTTGTGCTTAGATCCTTACTCATCCCATTCACAGCATTGGCTTACTTACCTCATTACACTTAAGTGGGATAGACTTGGAGAAGATAACTCACATCATCAGCCATACTCTTTTCCATTAATACACATATGTATCTCCTAAAGCCAGTAGAACTGGTTCCGACATTGGCCCACTCCATTCGTCTCATGAATGTATTTTACTATAAATTTGGGACAATTCTAAATAGATAGTCAAAACTAGATTATTTACCCACTTTGAGGTCTTTGAGGGTTATAACTTGGCTTAGTCCAAAATTGCTTATGACATCAAACATGATTACTTATACACATTTTCTTCTTCTTGTTTTTGAATTTCAAGCCTAATTGTACATATAAATATTTGATCAACAATATTATAAATCAAGTAATCGATCAATTTTATTTTGAACCATGACCAAATAACGCACCTATGAGCTATAGTTTTAAGAGCAATGAATTTGGACAAACCAACTTAACATTACATATCCACACAAACACTTTTTGATTGAGTTTGATGAAATTAGGATAATGATGCAAGTATTTTATGACTTAAAGGACCAATTTGTAACAAAAAAAACATAAAGGACTAACTTGTTATAATCATGTAACTTAAAGGACCACAAATGTTATTTGACCTTCTTTTTTAAGAGACCAAATTTTTTGATGTTTTGGCACTTTACTTTTTTTTCTTTTTTTCTATTTTTTTTGTGTCTATAGAAATCTACATGTTTTTCAATTTTTTTATTTTTGGCAAATAAGTTCTACTGGTACCCCACCCTTAACTTAGAATATTGCTAATTCCAAAGAGCAACCCCAAACTTAGCTTTAAACAATACTCAGTCAAAAATAATTACCTATTCTAACTACAAGAGAAATTTAAAAAGGGAAGCAAATAAGGCGCAGGACTGTGACATGATTCTTCACTTAGTAACAACAAAAGAATTTTGCATCTGGAGGCCTTTTTGGTTTCACAGAGGATAATAAGAATATAACATGGTGGCTTGAAAGGCACAAGGTTCCAAAGAAAAAATAGTCTTGTGTGTAAGATAAAATGACCGATCCTCTGTAAAGAACGGTTGCAAATTCAAGCAAAAATAACATTCTTATGGAACACTCAGGATAGAAAGAATTTAAGTAACTAACAATCTAGAATGGATATTGGAATATTTGGCTCTAAATCTCACCGGTTATACTATTGACAAAAGAGATGGTGACCTATATGAGTACCTTTAGTAGTAAGCCCCAATAGTTATCGTGCTCTTGAATGTAAGGGTAATCTAGCCTCCTCTGTAAATGTTCTGAAATAATTCTCTATGACTAAAACAAGATTAAGCATAAATGGAAATGTTATAAATGTAATGCAAAAGAAATAAAAATTTATATGAATATACTTGAGTGTTTGTAACAGAAAAAGAAATGAAGTTGATTAGAAAGGAAAGATATTAGCTTAGCTTATTGAAAGGGAAATTGCAGAATATAGACTTATGGGTTGCCTCCCATTCAGTGCTTCTTTAACGTCTTGAGCCCGACGGTTTCCATGGGTTGCCTGCAGCGCTCCATTTAACGTCTATTAACTTGAAGCATCGATCCTGTTAGTGTGGCTTGTATGAAAGAAAGAACACTTCATCCTTCCTCTTTCTCTTGTTCGGAAGGAACTCCATGAATTTGGCTAGGATAAGAAAGTGTTCTCGTGCTCCAATCTTTGCTTTTCTGGAATATGTGATCGTCCTCCCTAAGTGACACTGAGATTCTTGCAGCAAGTGATTCTTGTTTAGATTTTCTGATGTCACAAAGTTTGATGAAGGATTTTCTTCTTGCACCACTACGTCGTTCATCACTTCATCTGAATTTTTGGTTGATCCATCTGCAAGTGTTAGATTGACAGTTGATGGTTGTACCTGAATACTTTCGAGCTTCCCTATCAACCATGTTGCAATTGAGTTTATGCCTTCACCTAGACTACACCAAGCTTCTTTTATGGACAACTTCCCAATATAATTCAAACTTCCAAGGTCCTTCTTCTTTAGAGGTAGTCGTCCTTGAAATATTACCTTATATCTTCCTATAACTGTAGTAAGGTCTTCTCTCTTCAACTTCTAGGGATATGACAACTTCATGAAGCCAGGAAGTTTGCCAGGATTCTCACTTTCATCAAAGATTTACCGTCTACTCATTCTTAAAATAGAATCTTTGTCGACAAGAGGCTTGAACATTGGGGTATTTTGCTTCTCTTTAAATTGGGCTTAAAGTGTTGATTGCTCTCCTAGCGCTTCTTCCTTCTTACTATGAGTTTCTGACAAGTGGTCACAATTCTCACCTTTTTTTGAGTTTTGTGAGAATGTATCCCTCAACGTTGTGTACTGCAACCTCAGAGGAGGATTTGTTTGGGGTTTTTTCCTTTTTATCCTGCTCATGTCCTTGTAGTTCACAGAAGTCTGCATTTTGCAAAATGTTACATCGTGCTTTCTTAGCGAATTCCCTGCAATGAAAACGGGCTTGAAAAACTTCTTCCTCCCAAAGATCAATTAAAGCAACATATTCCTCCTAAGTTTCCCAAATGGTATTAACAAAAGAATCGACTTGTCTATTCAATTCAACCAGTACCGTCTGTATGGATTTTTTCATCATTTCATACCTGGCTTGTTCTAACTCCCACAAGTCAGAATCAGGCTCATGATACTCCATAGGGTAGATTTCATTGTAATGACTGAGCTGGTTTGAAAAATGATCCATTATTCATTCCCTGAAACAATCATAAACAAAACTACCCAAGCAACACTATTCTAGAAGTTACTGCAAATAATAATAATTATAGTTATAATTATTATGCTTACTATACCCCCCCCCTCTCTCTCTCTCTCTCTCTCTCTCTCTCTCTCTTTATTTTTATAAATTAACAATTACAAATAAGCAATTTAAATTATTTAGTTGAAAGTAACACAATCTCCGGCAACGGCGTCAAAAACTTGATGTGGGGATTAGACAAGTTTACCAAATCGTTTACAAAGTAATAAAGTGATCAAGTAAGGTGTCGTATCCTCATTGATTTTTGTTTGGTCCAAACAATTCTGGTTACTTATTTTAGTTTGATGATAAAATAAAAGAATTGAGAGTTTAGAGATTGCAATTTTTATCTGTTTGCAATAGAGCAAGTTACCTATTTTTGGTTACAGAAAAATAAGTAGCAGTTAGGATTCTTCGAATCCCCCCTATTTATTTGTTGGATATTAAATAACAATCATGTCGCGATTATTTATCTTAAGTAGACTATACAAGTGATGAGGTCGTTGGGACGTTTCTAACCTAATCGGTTGTCAAGTTGCACCTGCTAATCAAACGCGATCCTTACGTAAGTCATCATATGTTATTCTTAGCATGTTTTTCAGTCATTTTCAATAGGTTTTAGCAGCAAAATGGAGGAGTATTAGAACAATTGCCTATGATTTCATGACTTTTGTAATGTTTTCTATATTTGAGTCTGTAATTCTAGTTTTCCCAAAACATAGCAATTTTAGGGGGTTTCTGAAGTAATTCATGAAGAAACCATGCAAATTGGCAAATCAAGAACATTTGAAGAACTGTGAAGTCTTTGTGAAGACCAAGAATGAAGATTCAAGAGGCCGCAGGAGACTTTACAGTGGGAGGAATTCTGTTCCCAAGTTCCAGGGCAAGTTATTTGAAGACGAAGACCTAAAAACGACAAAATCGGCGAAATTGGGCCCAAGAAGGCAATGCCATGCGCCTAGGGCATGTGAAATCATCAATATTCTGCTAGGGCATATTGCATGCGCCAAGGGGATATAGAAAAATATACTATATGCGCATGGGGCATGCCATATGCACCCCAAGCATCTCAAAGGCCAGGGGCGCATGCGTAATTTTATTCATTTATATGGGTTTAGCCCGCATTTTTAGCCCAAACCCAGTTAGAAATCTCCACTATAATTACTAGCCTTCCTCATTCATAATTTCTCGTTCAGAACTGTGGCAATTCAAGAGGAAGGCTACTTTGGAGCTTCGGAAGAGAATTTATCTTCTCCTTCATTTTTTAGGGTATGTTTTTATCTTTAGTAATTTGTTTTTAGTTACCATGTGTAACTAAATATTTTTAGGTTAGA
>Ga0099826_10002075_pt1 | contig 12664 bp, 9 predicted proteins | sample Mtrugardesep15_FD_76830 | JGI IMG/M metagenome (GOLD analysis project Ga0099826, IMG submission 76830) | Root nodule microbial communities of legume samples collected from California, USA - M. trunc garden sep15 | ecosystem: Host-associated > Plants > Roots > Nodule | place: USA: California...
AAGTCAATTTATTGTACTTTTAGAATTAGTAGTAGTATTAAATAAGGGTATCTATGGAAAAAAATAATTAATGTGTGTTGTAATTTGAAAAGGGGGTTATATTTAGGGACAAAAAAATAAATAAAAGGGGGGTTATATTAAGGGACGGAGGGAATAATTATTTTTTAAAAATGTCAAATTTTTTGATTTCCAATGCATTGATTACACAAACTTTTATAAAAAGCTGTCATTTAAGGTCTTTAACAAGTTAACATTTCCCTTTTTTTTCAAAAGTCTAACAAGTGTCTTAAGGGGTTATTTCTTCATTGGTCATAACCACAAGTCTTAATCACATTCATAAAAAAAATACATCATTTAATTATCTTATTAAAAAGAAAAAATTGATTATTTTCTTTCTACTTTATTCTATTTATGTGAGTATGACTACATAATTTAGATTTAGATTTGAGACCACACAAATCTTCCTTTTATATAATAGTAGTAGTATTTAATTGACGATTGTATAATCAACTTTTAAAAAGTTTAATTATTCTCTTTTGAACATAAAACTTTCTCTTTTTATGTTTTATAGCAAATCTTTTTAGGATACTAGTTAACACTTAACATGACTTTTTTTTAAAAAAAAAAATTAGTCTAGAATTAAAATATTTGCTTCCTTTTTTTTTTCTTCCCAATAACGATTAAAAAATAACTGGCTATACACAATTCATTTAAAATTTAGTCATAATATTAAAATTGTCTGTATACATTTTCTAAACACTTTTTTCATCTCTCACTCTAAATCTCAACCTCTCTCACATAAATATTCATGAATATGTGAATAGTTATTGGAGAGGATATGGATATTGAAAATTTAATTTCAAAACTGAGATACTTTTATCTTTTCAAGGTGTAACAAGTTTTTTAAAGGACGTGATGACTAGACAAATTCAAAATATTTCATAGTGAAAATGTGAAATTATTAAGATATAAGTGAATTTGTTGAAGTGTAATTTCTACATTTATACTTCCATATATGTAAAATTCTTAAGTTTGTTAAAAAAAATATGTAAAATTCTTAAGTAGATGCACCCGAAGTAATCTTTAAGATCATGAAAGCAATGCAAGAAACCGTAAAGTTAACAAACCAAAATTAAATTTATTGATTGATTGTAAGATTAAAAATATAGGTAAATTCTAGGTAGCATTTGAAAAATTGTAAGTAAATTACACACAACTAACTAAAACCAGTCACATAAATTCCACTAACTTGTTGATTCAAAAGAAAATGAGAAAGAATGAGAATAAACATTGTGATGTGTGCAGCAGAATTTGTTTGCAATGAGAATATGAGGAAGAAGAAGTAGCATTGTTGAGAAAGAGAAGGGTATATCATGCTTCGATTTTGGATAACACTCTCCATTACTCATCATTTTGACACTTCAATTTCCAACCATTTTTGTACAAAAACATTTAGTTGTGTACTATAAATGTCACCCTATTTATATAACCATGTTATTATAACACAGTATTAAAAGACTAATTTTACTAAGGTATGAGGAACATGTTGAACATGCAATATTCCACGAATCCTTAATTACTTATATAATGTACTTGAATCACTTAATTATATGTTGGTTGTCATAGATTCTGAATAGAGGTTATGGCAGCAAATCTTTGTCTACCAATCCCTGCCCACACCCTTTGAGATCAAGGAGGTTAGTCACTAGTCTAGCTTTAGTCAAAAGAAGAACATAGCTTAGATCATCCAAAAGCAGTATGCAGGAAAGACTATAAAAGATGAAGAATAAATTTCCTTGGAGAATCCCAATCTATTATTTATAGTGTCATGCTCTTTACAATCAATAACTGGAAAATGATGAAATTACAGATCATGCACATCATACATAAGTCAAATGCTACGAAGCACAGACTCGTACAGGAACACGACACAGACACGTCGACATCGATAATAATTTGAGGAAAAAACATAATTCAATATAATCATATGTGTTATGTTGTGTTGGTGTCGGACATGATACATATCCGTCACTGAGAGATGCCTAATCCGAAGAGTATATTTGCTTCATAGGTCAGATGTGAGGAGGAAACGACACAACATGCATATCATACATGATTTACCTGTATGCTAGCCGGTAAGATATTGTATGTTCAAAGATACATTAACAAGAATTTGATATCACAGAAGCAACCTGTTCATAGTCATTTACTGTTGCTGGGAAAGAGCTTCATTTGGTAACAGAAATAAAATACGTGAGACTTTAGTTAGTTAACCAAGTTCATTATAGCTTATTATTTGTCCCACATCGCTTGCAGTTCACATGCGGGAGTGTTGAGGGGAATAAAAATAAAGAGGTATTTGCAACGTTGCAAAATACTTACCTGGATGGGCTCAATGGCTGATCATGAAGGTCCATGGCCTAGGTTGGTGACCTCCATTGCACTTCAGAGGGATGCCTACCTAAGGTGTTTTCAAGTAGAACAGTTTACATCATAATTTGTTGCCGTGGGGGCCTACGTTCGCGCAGTCCCTTCAATAATAATTTAATTATTTTTTGAACAAACATTAATCATGGTTTTGCAAAAATATTTCGAATTGTTTCAGCTGAATCCAACAATATCAATAAAATGAAGAAAAAAAAATAAAATCTAAGAAGTTAAATTAGTCTATTAAAGTTGGCTCTACCGTCTTTCGCCTTCTTGTGTGACATTTAGCCTCAACTTGCATCACAAACTTCGTTTCCAAACAATACAGAGAAAACATTCATGATTTAGTAAGATGGGATAATTCATTATATTCAAAATTCAAACAAAAATGCAATTAAATATGAACACCAATATCACCTAGCGTGAGCATCTGCATCTCGCAAGTAAGCAATCAACGCATCAAGTGCCTCTCATCTCTTGCACATGAGCATTCAAATCCGCCAGTCTTTTTTTAAAAATGACCTACCAAATTAAAAATTCAAACACAAAATGCAAAAACCTAACTAACCAAAAAGAGAAACACTAATTAACCAAATTGACGGATGCGAGGGTTCGTTGAAGAAGATAAACTAACCCACCGAAATTGGTCGTGGGGAGAATGAAACATGAGACATTGAGAGGATTACACTTCAAGTTCCCAACCCCAAGTGGATTTATAATCAGAGTCTTTAAAAACTCATAAAGTCCATGTGTTTCGACATTAAATTATTGTAATTTCCGTTTTGAAACTTTACGGGTTTTAAAATAGTCCAAACAAAAGTAACATGTTTCATATTATAAATCTGAAATATATATAAGTAACACTCAGAAACTACCATTTCGATGATCACCGTCAAACATGCTCATTCCAGAACATTAGCTTATACTCAGACTGAATCGGATATGGACCTCGTAGGTTCGATATCTGCTGGAGCGAGTGTTGCGTTATGTAAAAATGTATTCTCATTATTGAATTATGGTTTGATAGAAATCTGCTATATATATCAAACTGTGATACACAGCAAATTGAGTTACTTGAGAGCTAAGTAACTTCCACACCTAACTTCTAACTAACTTGTAACAAGCATATCCTAACAATCACTCCCCTAAACTGAACCATATGACAAACAAATTCAGTTTACAAACATATATAACAAAGAATTAAGACATTCCATAAGACATTTCACAGATGCCTAGCTTCTACCTCAACTTGCAAAAGGTTTCCAGCTTCAAAGGCTTGGTCATAATATCTGTAATTTGTTCCTGAGTACTGCAGTGTTCCATCTCAACCACTCCTTCTTTTGTAAGATCTCTGAGAAAGTGGTATCTCACATCTATATGTTTGCATCTCCCATGCATCACTGTATTTTTAGACAGTTTGATAGAGGAACTAATATCACATGGTATAATTATGCACTCAATATGGTAACAAAGTTGAGTCTGGAAGTCTTAGTTGCTTATAGGCGTCGCTCAAAATGATGTATGTTGAACTTTCTTGGTCGACCGGATTCCTCCTTGAGACGACCATCAAGTTGTCCTCTAACTGGTCTATTCTCATGTAATATTTATTCGAAGAATGTAATTGCGGGGAGGATATTATTGACCTGCGCAACACAAATAAATTTGCAGCTCGAACCTACTTCTTTCTCGCAATGTTGTTGGTCCATCCTTCTCCGAATCCTCCTAATATGGAATTGACGTCGCCTTCATCTTCAGCAATGAGGAGGAGCAATCATCCTTTATAGTGATGTCCCTGAGAGAACCTTTCGTCGCAGTTAAAACAAAGCCCCTTTTCACGACGTTCAGTGAGTTCCGCTTTGGAAAGTATCCAGAATATGGGTTTTGTTGCCGGAGTAAGTAGGAGCATTGGTGCCGATCGACTTCCGGTCTTGTTTGGATGCGGAGATGGTGGTGTCCATGGTTAGATATTTAAACATCACGATACATGCAGCTAACAAAATTGGATATTTAAACATCATTATCTATGGTCTTAACTTGGATAATCAGTGAGGGTACTTGTTTTACCCTTTATAATATGCAGAGTACTTTGGGAATGAAAACATAGCATTCTTCTTATTTTAGTGCTTATAATTTATTTTGCAAAAGCTAAATGAATTGTATTAATTCAGTACACAAGAAGTGAATAAGTGTATAGTACAGTTGCTGCAAAGGCCTTGGAGAAAAGGAATACCAATTCTAGTAGCTCAAGGCATTTGGTAATGTTTGTCTTTACTCTCTAGTAGTAGTTTTGAGGTTATTATGACATCAAATCTTTGTTTACCCCGAATGCTCATACTTTAGTATGATAAGCACTGTACAATTACAAATAATTTGATCTCAAAGAAACAACTTGTTCATAGTCATTTAGCGTTGCTGAGGGAAGATATTCGTTAGGTAATACACATGAATTACGTGAGATTTTAGTTTAGTTAACCAAGTTCGTTATAGCTTATTAGTCCCACATCGCTCGGAGTTTACATGGGGGAGTGTTGAGGGGAATATAAATAAAGAGGTATTTGCATCGTTGCAACATACTTACCTGGATGGGGTCAATGGATGATCATGAAGGTCCATGGCCTAGGTTGGTGACCTCCATTGCACTACGGAGGGGTGCCGACCTAAGGTGTTCTCAAGTAGAACAGCCTACATCATAATTTGTTGCTGTGGGGGCCTGCGTACGCGCGGCCCCCTCCAATAATAGTTTAAATTTTTGTGAGGCAATGTATTGTTGGTTCAAGTTAGTATATTTAAATCATTAGTAATAGTTTTTTTTTGACAAGAAATCATTTGTAATAGTTCGCAAGTTTATGATTTTTTAAAATCAAGTCATTACGATTTTTTTAACATTTAAATATTAATAAAGGTGTCAAATTAATAATTTAATTTGAATACATCATCCACTGTGTAAATTTATTAGACCTGCATCAAATTAGATCAATGCTATTTATTTTACATAATTTGATTGGATGCATGTGTAAAAAATTTACAATGTTACTGTTAGTACATAGAAACTAATTTCATATGATGAATTCTCATTAAATAGCTAATTTGCACTACACTGCAACATTTCTAAAGAAAAACATGCAGAATGCACATGTGGAAGAGAATTGTGTAATACGTTAATGAGTGCACTGGATTTATCTCTGGATCAACAGACACAAGGCATTGTATCTTAAAAGTTCAATAAACGAACATATAGACGAACGAAGGAAAGAAAGCATGTTCTACTACTGATGGGGGTTCATTGCGTAAAGTGATTATCCTGAATTTCTTGATATCAGCCTCCAACGGCTCCTTCTCCGGTGAAGACTTTAGAGCTTCAGCTAGGCAGTACGCAATCCCTTATACTTGGCACAACTCGTAATCTGCTCCTTTAGAGATTGGTTACTACGGAATTGAAATATGCATACGAAGAAACTAAATTTGTGAAACTTAAATCAAAAGCATTGCTAAAGGCACCATAAACTTTCAGAAAAACTTACCTCACACGTATGAGAGTCACTTCGTAGGAGGTTAGTAGACCGCTTCAGCTCAGCAGCATATTCTTCTATTTTATTTGGAAGGTGTATCGTCTTCAAAATCTCTGAAAGTTAAAAAAGAAGAAGACAAGGCACAACAGCAAAGTGCATACATCAAATAGCCACAAAACTAAATAGAAGACAAACAAAACAGCAGAAAAGATTTATTTGATTGAGTGAGTTACCAATTTCCGCTCGTGAGGGACTCGGCTGCTCAACAGGGCCAGCTCCCAACCCCTCAGATATAGTTTCCTGTTCAGGTTCTTGTCTTTCTCAGATCTAAAAATGTTGGAAAATATATTGAGGCAGATAATTTATATAGTTATATGAGACTGAGAGCAACAAATCAGACACAGCTAGTATAGATTTTGCAACGCGATTCCAAAGTCCAAACCTTAAAGCTTGAAACATAACATCTATTGCAGGCACCACCGCTTTAGCAACTTTGTTCTTGATCGCTTTCTCCATTGCATCCTAACATCACCAAAAGCCTTAATAAAGGGTGAAAAACATGACTAGTAGATGCGAAGTTATTGATGTGTAAACTACATTCCAAAGAACCTTAAGAAAAGAGAATTCACCATATCAAAAATATTATGAACCAAAACAAGGAAAATAGAAACACTAAAACAGGGCTAAATGAAAGCATAAGTTTGCTAGCATTGCAAATACACAAGAAATGAAGCCATACAATATATAGTTTCATCGAAAAGAATTGCCATATCAGTCGGCGCAATGGAAAACAGGAGTAATTGAATTCAAAAGTTTCATAGCATCGTAAATATGCAACAGAAAGAGAGCTGTATTTCTGTGTGTTCCAACATAATCAGGGCTCTACAAAGAGCAAAAACACTGTCTGAGCATTCTCTACCGTCTTTCGCCTTCCTGTTAGACATTTAGCCACAAATACAACTGCATCACAAACTTCCTTCCCAAACAGCGTGCTCCGAAGATCAAATTTAATTTCAAATGCAAAGTCAAATAAATTTGTTATATAGAGAAAATATGCATGATTTATTAAGATGTTATAATTCAAAATTAAATATAAACTATGAAGCACTAACACAACACCGGACATGAGTCTGACACCTAGCAAGCCTTCGATCAAAAGTGTCGGTGCTACGGAGAATATGAACACTAATAACTAGAAATTAAGTATGAAATTATGATCACCTCCCAACGTCAGCATCTGCAGCTTGCAAGTAAGCAATCAATGCATCAAGTGCCTTCTCCTGCACATGCGCATTCAAATCCGCGAAAATCTTTTTTAAAAAATGACCTACCGAATTCAAACTCCTCAATTCACCGTTAAATGCAAAAAACCCTAACCAACCAACAACAGAAACCCTCACCAACCAAGAACAGAAACACTAACTAGCTAACTAACTAACCAACTAACTAACTAAATAACTAACCGAATTGATGGATACGAGAGTCCTTGGGTTCATTGATGGAGTGACAAAGAAAAGCTAAATCGATATCCGCCTCATATCGAACCTTCCAATTCTTATGAGAAAGACGATCCTCCCATGAAAGATTCTTGGCTTCCTTTAACAACTTGTCTTACATTGAAAATTTCTTGGCTTCCTCACAGACAGGTGTATAAGAAGGAACCAAAACAGCAAAACTAGTATCAGATTCATGATCACTCTGAAAATCAGAACCATGAGGCTCTAACCACCCAATAAACCAATCTAAGTCATCATCGTCAAATTCAAGTGGTTCCAAAACAACATCATCATCATCAGTTACAGCCATATTTGAGTTTGGACTCATTCTTAGCTGTTATAAGCAAGCATATTTATTGAAACTAAAGTATATGAATTTGATTAGTTTGTTTTCAAAATGTTATTAAGTGAAGGAGTTTCAAGATTTCTCAATGAGCATTTGCCCATGGAAATTCACGGGACAACTTTCTTCGGTGACGCACGCACACTCCTCCTCCGTTGCAGCAGAGAACATTTGCTCTTGCAAGCACATGTGCTGTTCCAACAAGCGAGCTCCCTCAACAATCAATCAGAGGTGATTCGGTTTGTGTATATATTTCACAAGCGAATACACTAAAGGGATTAATGAATGCATACAACACCACCATGGCCGTCTGACTCTGCAAAAAGGAGACAAGCCTATTACAACACGTGATTTGAGGCAGAAACTCGAAACTCTGGAAAGACTTGGGCCAATGGAAAATCACCCTTCAGTTCGCATCCTTGGAGGACATGTGATGGATCTGATCTGTTTGTGCTTACAACCAGAAACAGGCGCACGCCCAGGTCTGGAGTACCAAACAGACACAGTGCGCAGCAATTTCATTGGAATTTTTCATGTGTCAGTTGGATTATAACTCATGTGGCCTTGGACCTTTAGCAGCATTGGAATTTTACTTTATCATTATATGAGAGCAACAAAACAGACGCAACTACTATATAGTTTCGCAACTAGATTCAAAACCTTAAAGCATGATGAAACATAACATCTATTGCAGGCACCACTGCTTTAGCAACTTTGTTCTTTATCGCTTTCTCCATTGCATCCTAAAATTACCAAAAGCCTTAATAAAGAAAGGGTGAAAAATATGACTAGTAGATGCAAAGTTATTGATGTGTAAACTAAATCCCAAAGAATCTTAAGAAATGAAAATTCACCATATCAAAAATGTTATGAACCAGAACAAGGAAAATATAAAACAATAAAACAGGAAATACACAAAAGAAATGAAGCCATAAAATATATAGTTTCGTCGAAAAGAATTGTCAAACTGGGGAAGTGGAAAACAGGACAAATTTACTTCAAAAGTTTCATAAACTCCTAAGTATGCAACAGAATGGGAGCTCTATTTTTGTATGTTCCAACATAAACGGGCCTCCGTGGTATTTCTTTCAGCAAAAAGAAATTTTAAATTATTAATTGAGACTAACTTGCACGTGCCAACCATCACTCAGGACAATCAAACCTCAACAATGTCATCAGTTTACAAACTTTTTCTATTTCTAGATTCTGTAAACTCAATTCCTAAACATGCATCAGTTTACAAACTCTAGAATATGAACAATCTTACAAAATAAATCAAATGCAGCAGTAAATGACAATATTTTCACCGCTCAATATGAAATACAGAGTACAGATTTTGCAAAAACCCGCTACCACAGGCTAATCACTCAATTCAATCATATGTGAAGCCAGAACCTAAGAATATAATAACAGTAATATGAATTTCAGAAACCATGATGAATGAAGTCCTCAAGTTGAATATTGTAGTAAAATCAAATAAACATAAAAAATAGTACCAGAAACGCATCCACGGCCTCCAATTCCACAAAGAGCAAAAACACTATCTGAGCTTTCTCTACCGTCTTTCTCCTTCCCGCCAAACATTTAGCCACAACTGCATCACAAACTTCCTTCCCAAACAACCTGCCCTGAAATTCAAATTTAAATTCAAACTCAAACAAAAAAATGCAATTACATATGAGCTATGAAGCACTAACAGAGACACCAGACACTTGTCTGACACCGGACAAGCCTTCAATCAAAAGTGTTGGTGCTACAGTAAATAGGAACACCAATAATAATAAACTAAGTTGTATTAAATTCTTATCACCTCCCGGCATCAGCATCTGCAACTCGCAAGTAAGCAATCAACGCATCAAGTGCCTTCTCCTGCACATGAACATTTGAATCCGCCACAATCTTTTTAAAAGAATGACCTACCAAATTTAAAGTTCAAACTCCACAAAAATCACCGTTAAACGCAGAAAACATTTAGTGTATGTTTGGTTCCACTTCTAGAGGGGGCAAAAATGATTCTGACATGTTTGTTTACTTTCGAGTAGAATTGATTTTGCCTCCAGAATTGATCCTAACTGAAGCTAGGATTTGTAGCTTTTGATTCTAAAATTGATCTTTACACACAAGTTTATAGTTCAACTCACTTTTACATGAACATATTCAAATACAAGTTTATAGTCAGAATCAATTCCCTCAAAATCATATCTTATCACCGCGGAACCAAACATACACTTACTAACAAAAAACAAAAATACTAACTAACCAAATTGACGGATGCGAGGGTCCTTAGGATCGGTGATGGAGTGACAAAGAGAAGCCGAATCGATATTCTCCTCATATCGAACCTTCCAGTTCTTATGCGAACAACTCTGCGAATTCTGAGATGAACTGAGATAACTTGCTTGGCATGCAAGATGGTTTCATTCCTGTTGTTTCCAGAAAACAAAAAAATAATCATGTCAACTAAATTACTGTATGGATTAAGAGTATGCCATTGCTCCTTCCTGATGTCTCTTCTTGCTTCATTCTTAGATTTGCTTTAACTTCATATGCAGTTCCAGGAATAATCAAAATAATCATTTCGAGAATGTTATGTTAGCAAAATAATCATATAGTTCACCTCAAAGTTAAAATTCAACTGTAAGATACTTTTAATCCTAGAAACAAGAGTATTATTCTCTGATGCACCATCAACCCCACCAAGGATACTGTCAACCAGAATTTATGAGTCTGAGAAGAAAGTAACACTGGACAATCCCATCTCTTGTACCCATCTAAGAGCGTTAAAGAGTGCCCTAGCCTCGTCTTCATAACTAGCATGTCTGGACAATTCCATCCTGATAAAGCCTTCACAAAATTACCTTCCCACTGCAGGATATAGCACCCGAACCCTGTAAAGCCTTCTGATAAAAAAAAATGTCAATCATTCTCTTCATGATCACCGCACTGCTCTCATGGAATATGACATGGAACAGGCGTCTCTCGCAACCTTTCCCCTGACAGTAAGCAACCTCTACAGATATACCAGATTAAATTGCGGACTTTCGGAGGCACTCTAGTGAGCTTTCCATTTAAATACCATATAACCAAACTTACACAATCAACTCTCCATTCCAAAGATATTTCTTACAAGATTATTATTTAAGAGTAGAGGTTAAGTACATAAAGAAACTTTAGATCTAATGTGATTGTATTAGAGTGACATCTTATATGGGAAAAAAGAATAATCACTATCATGAATGGTCATTTTCTGAAATTAGTCTCTTAAACACACTTCAATTTAACAAACGATTACTTTATCATATATATCTGCTCTGTCTGTTTCGTTCACCCAATTTTTCCTATCTAACCATCAATATCATTTTGTTAAAAGGTCTGAGCAAAATCTATAAAAACTATCGTTTATCATAAGGAAAACATAACAGTGAATCCTACTAAACCATTTTCATCAACTGAGAAATGAGTATTATTTATCAAATATTTCCTTAGCTTACATTTTTCATTTAGATTCAAATTGTAATAACCACTTCGACATCACAACAATATACAAATCTAGGATTTCAATTTGAGGGTGGTGACCACAACAGGACTCCTAACCACATGACTCACATCTATCCAAGTTAGATATCCGAAATCCACTTTCTTTAATCTTGTCATTCTTCCAGCTTCAATCCTCAACTTAAAGCTTAGCTTCTCATTCTTCTCATGGAACACTAACTTCTTTGGGATAACACTGACATAAAATCCTTTGATAGGAGTAATGTTGGCAACATAAACTGTTTGTGCCTCACCAACATTGGTCACTGTTCTGTAGAACTCTTGTATTGTCCCCCAAGAAGAATTCCCAGCATTGAAGAAAGCAATAAAAGAAGGGTAGTTAAGATCTAAAGAAGGTTTAGAGCAATCATTGAAAGAGGATCTTGTAATTGTAGTGATATGTTTTTGTGTGAAGTTGAGTCCACAAAGGAGATTAACATAATCTTGTGCACCAATGTCATAAACGAGACCGGGGTCAAGTGCTCTAGTAGTATCAACATAACCAGCTCCTAATGCAAGAGGAGTTGCAACTTTGTTACCTTGTCCGATGTCTTTGATATGTTCCTTAGCATTATCAAATATGGTTGATGTTGTCATAATTGCTGACCTTATAGCTGCAGGGCTCCAATCAGCATGTGCTCCTTTCAAAAGTGCTCCTACACCAGCAACATGAGGGCATGACATAGATGTTCCACTTAAAACATTAAACTTGTTGAAGACTTTATTACCAGACTCAAGAATTAATACAGGTACATTTGTGGGATATGCAGCTAAGATTGATGTGCCAGGAGCTGTAATATCAGGTTTCAACACATATGGACAACTATTTGATGGCCCTCTTGAACTATAATCATCAACCCTAGGTGCTGGTTTAGTACCAAAAAATGTTAACTTGAGAGACATGTTTGCCGTTGAAACCAAGTTAGAGTTGCTCTTGATGTACGATTTGGCAATTTCTCCATTTTTTGGACTAATAAAGATGGATGGAAAATTCAAGTCTAAAATCATATCACTTATTTCTGAGATGTTTGATATGAAAACACCTCCAACAACATTTGCTTGAAACATATTAGAAACTTGATCAAGTGGATTTCCATTTTTATCCTCACAAATAACAATCTTGTTCTTCACTTTGATTAACTCTGTAACATTTTCACACATATCCATTAAAACAATTCGAAAATTACTAGCAGAGAAATTTCCTATATAGGAAGACAAACCGGTGAGTGAGGCTCCATTACCAAGTGTAAGTATCCCACCAAATTGACGGTTCAAAGTACCAGCAGCAACAGTTGTCATCCATGGTGCTTCATTGCTAAGGCTTTTAAAGAAGGGGCCACTATTACCTGCTGCAA
>Ga0099826_10002076_pt1 | contig 12660 bp, 8 predicted proteins | sample Mtrugardesep15_FD_76830 | JGI IMG/M metagenome (GOLD analysis project Ga0099826, IMG submission 76830) | Root nodule microbial communities of legume samples collected from California, USA - M. trunc garden sep15 | ecosystem: Host-associated > Plants > Roots > Nodule | place: USA: California...
CAAAAAAAAAACAAAAGGGGGGTTATATTAAGGGACGGAGGGAGTATTAACATGAAAACAAATAAATGATTTCGGGTCAGAATCCACACTACCTGGACAACAACATATGAGGAATCTATCTCTTTTTAGATTTCACCCCATATACGTTTGCTTTGGCCCTTCTCAAGCATGGTATGTCGCACAAAAGTGTCTTCAGATGAAAGTAATGTAGGAAAAGGAGTAAAGGACATTAATAATGTGTTATCAGATCAAGTACAACATCACTTGGTCAAAGAAACATATCACATATAAACAAGTATTCCCACTAAAGAAACAGAAAACTCCATCAATCACTCTTTATTAATCAAAACACTGAACACACAAATGTAAAACAAGTAATCAAGTTTCAACACGTATGGATGAGCTAAAATACCACTTTGATGTTCTTGTTTTAATAATTCGGTTATAGAGGAATGATTGCGAATCTAACTCTAACACTCTTTTATCGGCTAAAAATCATCTAGTCCCCATTATTTTAGGACATGCATGAATTTCACCAAAACATATACTCAGGACAGGAAAAAAAATTAAAATTGAAACGAGTGTCGCTTTTCCACGCCTTCTATCCTGAGTTTAAGTAAAAGAAATCATTTCTAATTGAGAGTTTCTTTTTAGATAATTTTTAATTTGTACATGGAGAAATCAATTTGGCCCCTAAAATATACTCTCATTCATCAATGTGGTCCATGAATCAGTTAACTAAGGGTGCAAAATTGATGAATGCGAGTATAATTTTTGTGGAACTTTTAGTTGATTTGATTAGTTTAAGGACCAAATTGGTGAAACAATGATAATTTGAAGACCAAATTACTATTGACCAAAGAAATAAAAAAAAAAATGTCATCAAAAAATCCTGCTTATTTGAAGCAACCGCCGGACCACAACGCCTTTCAATACATTCCATCTTCAAAGTCAGGTCTTCTTTAGGTGTTCTCAGCCAAAATTCCAATTGGACTAACAAAATAGTTTCATTCTTTTTTTTTGGTTGCCGAAGGCATTCTCAGCCGAGACTAATACTTTGAATTAAGAAGATTTATTTAAAATACTGATATATCAACCAAAGATTGAGTTCATGATCACCCCTAAGAACCTTATAATCGGTCAATTATGTCGCACTATGTTTCTTTTTTATATTTTCTTTATCAAGGGAAAAATAAAGACAAAACAAAGGAAAAACTACGGTCTTTAAGACAACCTCCATAGCATCAACTAGAATGGAGGTAGAAAATTAGTACATGACAATCTTGAATAATGGTAAAAACGACAACCATAGATGCATCCAATTTGGCTAACCATATTGCACTAGAGTTGTCTTGGCGTAGAATATGAGAAAAAGACAGCTTCCGAGAAAAGTGGTTGAACTCAACAATATTTTCAACAATTACAGCATAAGGATGTGTTGATGGAATTCCAACTTCAATAAGTGAGAGAGCAGTCGAAGAGTCGGATTCACACATGATAACTCTATAGCCAAAATCACAAGCCATTTGCAGACCATACAAATGCTTGAAGTTCAACATTGACATTGCTAATAACCCACAACTTCCGACGAAGCCAACCAGCCAATTCCCAAGATAATCCCTAAGTAGACAACCATATCGAGAATGCCCTGGGTTGTTATTATTAATTGTAATTTGAAATAGAGAAATGATATTTGTATAACATTTTTGTGACAACTTTTAGACAATTTTCTCTCTCATACTCACGTTATATTTTTATTCTCTCTTTTTCTCTTTCTCTCTCCATTGTTTTGGACCAATAAGAAGAGAGAGAAAAGAAAGTTGTCATGAAAGTTGTTAGTAAATGGTTGTCCAAATATGATTGCTCTTTGAAATATACTACTCCCTCCGTCCCATAATAACTGAGCCATTTTTTAAAAAAAAGTGTCATAAAATAACTGAGCCATTTCACTTTCTAATACAATATTAATTATTTTTTCCCTTTATAACTCTAATTAATATTACTTTCATCATTCCCAATATTAATGCATCAATACTTAACAAGAACACTTAAAATCACTTTTCTCTCTCCTTTATTTATACATTTGTCTTAATATGTGTGAAATGAGCAAATGGCTCAGTTAATCCGGGACGGAGGGAGTAGCATCTTGTGCAATGGGTTGTATCTTTACTGGACATCACTACGTTTAACGGTATATACTAGTTTGAGGTTTATTCTTTACTGTAGTTGGGTTTGGGTGTTGACTTGATTTTTTGAACCAAAAAATGAGTGTTGCTTTATTTTGCCCCCACCCCCCACAAAGGTGTAAACTGTTTGGGAAATAACTCCTGAAATTAACTTCTCAGGAAATAAATTGTTTGTGTTATTAAAGGATTCAAGAGACAACTACTGTAAGTTGTTTTTCAGACTAAAAAGCAAATAAGGGGGCCAAAAGAGCAACAGCTCAAGAATTGGATTTGTATTGAATCTTTTAGCATATATCATCTGGGCTTTTCCTTGAATATGCTAAGCCCTGAAAAATGGGTTTGAGTACATCATTGAAAATTGTTCTTCTCCAAAAAAAACATTTATTCCCATACAAACTGACCAAAATTGTTCTGCACAAACATATTTAGAAAAAATTTTAAAAGAATATGCATATAATTTTTTCAAACTAATTTCATAAACTCTTTGGAATATAGTCTATACAGGTTTTTTTAACAAAAAAAATAAACTTCATTCAAATTTAAAATAAGGATAGTACAATTAAATGCCTCATACCTACACTACCAAAAAAAAAAAATGCCTCATATCCATTTTCATGTCAAAAATAACGCTGCTGATAAATATAGTAAAAAACACGCTAACGATACACGTAAATGTTTCGTAAACCGGTGGAAAATCAATAAACCGAAATCTTCAGCCCAACAATCAAACTGATTTCTTCCACATATTACCAATAGTCAAGAATAATACAAGATTCGTTGTCTTTAATCTCATTCATCTATGGGGAATAAAGTATGTGTTAGGTGTTCACTCATATCGACCATAGGTGTTTTCTTACATGACCTATTCAACCACATATTAATGAGTCATTTCTAAGGCTTCTAAGAAAGTGTTGAATTTAGGGATAACTTCCATAAGTTCCTTGCTTCGAAATCAATGCCTACAAAACGAGTTCTTTTCAAACCTTTCAACAAACGCATGCGGTACAAACAAAAAATAACAGTAAAACACAAGCAAAGAAACACGACAAGAGAAAAAAAATAGAAACATCAACATAAATATTAATTCAGATAGTGATGGAGTGACCAAAATACAAAGTTGTAATTGTGCCTTTCTAGGGAGGGCTCGAAGGTCCTTTCTGCATTTGAGGTTGGAACCATGTGATTTAGATTTAAATATGATTCATGTGGGACGATCAATTGCAGAGACACTTGTAAAAGGGAGGGTTGGTGGTTGAGGGATAGTTAGTGATTTAGCAACACAAAAGAAAAGAGAAAGAAAAACAATGTTTTCATACTCATTTCGAGAAGAAGTCATGGAAACAATCTTAAAAGTAATAGAATATTTGTTGATGAATGACTCAATTTTTTTTTATTATGGTGGAGTGAACAATTGTGACGCGATTTACAAGACATTTAATTCGATTCAAATTGTGTTATGCAGTTTTTGAATCGAATAGTTACTATTCTCGGTGTTTTTGTCCTAAGGTGTGATTCAATTCAAAAACCTTCTTTTGAGATTTTGAATCGATTCATTTTGTCTCTTGGCTATCTCGTACTTGCTCATTGAATCATATCAATGTTCTTTGAATCGATTCATTCTTCATGCGAAAAATAATTCGATTCAAATTTTTGCCAATGCAGTTTTTTAATCGATTCATTCTTCATGTGAAAAATACTTTAAATCGATTCAAAGTTCTCGACATTCGTATCAATCTTCATAGCTTTCAGATTTTCCTTCTACACTAATTAAATTGATTCATACTTTGTCTTTTTTGATTCAAGCTCGTATTTTTAGTGTTATTTAAAGGCAAACTTATTATTTTCACTCACACCTATATATACCCCATTCACTTATTTTCTCAAACGTATAATCAATTTGCAAACATACTATAAAGTCTCCAACCTCTCTTTTTCTACGACTTTCTTCAGATTAAACACTTTTTCTAAGAACTCTTGTAGGATCTGAGATCTAGATAGTCAGGGTGTTATATGATTTGTCAGTTTGGTTTTTCTCAAAGATCTTGGTGGTGGATCAAGGATCTAACTCAAAAGGAAGTACTTTTCACCTCCAAAGGTAATTTTAGGGGTTGTTTCTTAAACATTCAAGGTTCAAGGGTATGGAAGCAGAGACATAGCAAATACAATTTCTCATAGTAGAAGATCAAAGGATTGCATGCAAGCTTGAGATTCGAAGACCTTGTGGATGTCCAATTTCAAGAGGGATTAAAGATTTGATCTAGTGTGATTGCTTAACATAGAAGATTATGAATCGAAGGATTCTTTGTAATCATACTCATGTAAACATTTTCATCATAGTGGAAGCCCATAGAAGATATATTTTCTTCGACGAAGAGAAGACATACCCCTAGCGAGAACGAAAAGGGGAACCTCTATAAATCCCGATGATCTTAATACCCTTATCCTTTTACTTTTAGCTCTTTATCTTGATGCATGAAATTATTGAATGTTTTAATTACCACATGATAATGATTGATTACTTTGTACAAACCTAATCTCAATTGCTTCTCAATAATTTATTCTCTCTCACACACAGTTATAGTTTTGTAAATTGTTTAGTGTGCACCATAATACAATTTATAGTTAATTTCTTATTCATATTGAATTAGTATGCTTCCTCTTGTTACCTGAATATGACTAATTTTTTTTATAAATATAAATTTGACTCTTTGAAGTGTTGTCTAAATCAATTTTTTTATTAAATTGTATTTTATTTTTGTGTTTTTTTATTTTACATCTTATATAGATAAAGTTATTGTGATTTTTTATTTTTTGCGTATAGATTAAATTTAATTATTTAATTTTAAAAATATTTATATTATTTCGTTACATGTGTAGCCACCACGTAAAAGCTTGACAAACTTCGCTATCAAGTGTTTCTCTTTATTCCGACTTCTATTGCGGAGAGAACTTATTTCTAAAGAGTTGAGATATTCTCAACTTTTTACAATAAATAGACATGTTTTAAGTTACAAATATTCTCGATTTTTACTTCAAAATTATAGTAATGAATATTTAAAAAAAATTAAATGAAAAGAACTCCAAAAAAAAAATTCTAATGTAACACGAGCGTTCATTGAATAATGTTTATGCAGGTTCTATATCCCATGTCTGTGCATCATTGTTGACATTATCCCCTAAAAAAAAAATAGTTGTTGACATTATGCAGTGGACTATGGAGTAACTACAATCACGCATATAATTTTTCAAACTAGCAAATAAAATTTATAAGTGTGTTGATTATAAGTTAGTGACTATAATTCATTTTTTAAGATGAATAGGGGGTGTTTAGAATTCGAACTCTAACTCTTACAACAACGATTAAAAATGGGTTGAGTCACAAAGATCGGGTTGAGTTTTAAAATATGTGACCTAATTGTAAATGGGTCGGAGCCGGACTGACCCATTTATGCAATCAGGCCTCACAGGTTGGGCCGAACCAGTCCATTTGACATATTTAGTTCGAATTCCAACTTTTACATATAACAATGTATTGTCTTTGTCAATTGAGTCATGCTCACGAGAATTAATAATATGTTTTTTTGCATACACATTTTCTTTTTGTACACACATTATATTTTTAGTTTTCAAAATCATTTAAATTATATCAACCGTGTTCTAAAGGATTATAAAATCTTTTTTTTTTATCAAAGGAATGATTGAAAAACTTCTAAATATAATATGTCCTAAAACCAAAATAACATAAGTCAAATTTTATTTAAAAAATAAATAATATGGCCCAGTAAAATTTACAATATTAGGCGCAATTTTTTAAAATAAAGAATAAAAAATTAAATGACAACCGTTGATAGTTAGTTTAATTTTTCTCCTTTGCCTTGGTTTCATATCTCAAACTTTTTATCCACTAATTCAAATCGGTTAAATTACCGACCCACCAATAAAATTTCAATTTAATATCTCACAATATACTCGTGGTCCAATTTATTTCTATACAAAAATAATACTTATATTAAACTTTCACATTTTTATATGGAAGATAAACTAGTTGCTCTATTATCTTTACAAAGCGATGAATTTGATGTTATTTTATTATTTTTTAAATTGAATTGAACCGTAAAAAAATGTGAAAAATTAAAATGAGTATATAGTCACAATTAAATGTTGTAAAATTCAAACCCTGATTTATAAATGGGTTAATATGTTTTTACCCATCCCATGAGCATAGCTAAGTTGATAGGACAATGCATTATTATATAAAAGGGTCGGGGTTCGAACCTCAGACACCCCACTTATTCACCTTATATAGGGTGAATTCTAGTTACTAGGCTACCTGACTAAAAATATGTTTTTATCCCCTATAATTTAGGCGAGTTCCGGTTTACCCCTGTAAAAAAAATTTAGATTTCAACCCTGTAATTTAAGATTCTTTCGTTTTAGACCCTGACGCTATCTGACTAGACAAAATGCTGACGTGGCATGCTGAGTGGCGCGTCGACTATGCATATTAGATTATGTGGCACATTGACTGTATAATTTTTTTTTTAAGGGCACATGTGGCATTTTGCCAATTTTTTTTTTAAAAAAAGTAATATAAATGAAATTATATTAATTTAAAAAATCTGAAAATTTATTTTTGAAAATAAAAAAAATCATAAAAACTATATTTTTGAAAAGAAAAAAAAATTCTGGAATTTAATTGTTAAAATAAAAAAATCTGAAATTAAAAATAATCTTAATTTTTCTATTTTTAAAACTATTTTTCATTTTTTTTATTTTTAAATTAATATAAATGAAAATCAAAAATAAAAAACAAAATTAATTATACAGTCAGCGCGCCACATCATCCAAAAATGCTGATTCAGCGTGCCACGTCATCAGGTTTGCACAATCAAATGGCCTCAAGGTCTAAAACGAAAAAATATTCAAATTACAAGGTCTATTTCGAAAAAATCTTTAAATTACAAGGTTGGAATTTAAATTTTTTTACTAAAAATAAACTGAAACTCGCCTAAATTACAGAGGTTAAAACATGTTAGAGAAATGCTAGCAACACACCTTCTAACACACACTTTTTAACATACTCTCTTTGATTGGTTAAAATTCACATGGGTTTCATCAAATCATGTGGGTCTCATATGAATTTGGTGGGTCCCATATGAATTTCAATCAATCAAAGAGAGTGTGTTAAAAAGTATGTATTAAAAGGTGTGCTGTTAGCATTCCTACGCATATTAACCCTTTATAAATCTTCACTCACACAAACACATGAAATAAGTCCATGAAAAGGAGTTCCACTAAAGAGGCTCACCCATGTGCATTTCTATCCCTTTTCCTTCCTATCTCAGTTTTGCTCTCAGCATGTCATTGTGACCAGTTCACCCCATCTTCGTTGCTTTCCAAACTCATGCGAGCAATTTGAAACTTCCGAGTATGTTGTCGGGACACTTTTTTGTGTGCCTTTGTTTTTACACACTCATGCTAGCTTCACCACGTTGCTTGTTAATCATCTTTGTTTGAAGCACTTTTTTTCTCCAGCTATTATATTTTAATTTAGTCTCCTAACTTTTAAAAGTTTTATTTAAATATCTTATTTTAATTTTAGTTTAATCCTTTAATTTTTAAGAAAGAAAAACATAATCATGTGGTATAGGATCGATATGTGTTGTTCTCAACTAAAACAGAGTAGGTTAGTATTAGAATTTGATTCAAAGAAATTAACAACTAATGTGGGTCATTATATTAGAATCTAGAAATAGAGCAGGTTATATTAGGTATTAGAATCTAAAAATAGAGTAGGTTATATAAGGTAATGCTAATCGATAGGATTTTTGTGTTTTTTCAACTAATTGTGTAGAGATTTCATATAGATACACGCTATAACGAATCTCAATTATAGTTTTAGATGAGATGATTTAATTTAAAATACAATTTCACACAATAAAATAATTACAACGTCCTACTATAACAGAGAGAAATTCAATTCTTGTGCAATTGTCTGCAAAGGTGTGGAAAAATTCCATTCTAAAAAAAGCACTTTTTATGAGAGAAATAATAAGGCTAAATTATTTTTTTTCCCTTAACTATTTAATTAGTATTGGTTTGGTCCTTAACTAAAATTTGATTTATTTTGGTCTCTTAACTTCTCTCCATTATATATTTTGGTCATTTCTGTTAGTTTTAATTCAAAAACGTTAAGTTTTCTTCATTTTCTTCTGAAATTTTTCTGGAATTCTTGTTGTTGAATGTTGATCGAGATGATATGAAGATGAAAAAGAGGAGAAGAAGATGAAGAAAACCTATCGTTTTTGAATTAAAACTAACGAAAATGACCAAAATGTGTAACAGAGAGAAGTTAAGGGACCAAAATAAATCAAATTTTAGTTAGGGGACCAAACCGATACTACCTAAATAATTAAGAGATCAAAAATGCAATTCTACTAAATCCAGTCCTTTTTAAGAATTTTAATTGGATCTTTATCATTTAACTATTTTTTTCTTCTAAAATTGTTTCATATTTTGTAAATAATAAAAACACTGATGTGATTTCTTTTGTTATTTTGATATAGTAGTGTTGTTTTACTTCACTAAAATTATATCAATGTGACCTTTTTTCTAACACTGTTTATAAGGAAAAGACTACAATAAAACTAAATGAAACCCAATTAAAAGTTTTACAAATTGTGATATCTAACTAAAAACATAAAAATATATTGCACTGAACGATGACTCTCACTCTGCTACTCCACAAGGGTGGACTAGTGTATTTGCAAGGATAACACTCAAGTAAATGAAGATTTTAGAAGAGCTTAATGCTTAATGAATGAGATAATGTACCTTTCACCAAGGGTCGAAGATCTTTTATGGGTGAGGTATAAAGAGTATAATACTCGCATACATTTTGTTAGTTGTTTGGATCCGGATGTTATTTGTGTATTCTCATCTGATTATCATTAGATGTTAATGATTTGATAACAAAATATCTTTAAATGTGCTACGAGGACACGATAAAATTTATTCTTTTAAGATCAATACAAATTGCGTCTCGTCGGGACAAGTTTAATCCTTTTAAAAATTTCAATTGAATCACTTAGTTTTATATTTCTTCTCAAATGAAATTGTCTCATATTTTGTAAGTAAATAGTACACTAATGTGATGGTTTTTGTTTTATTGACCGTAGTACTTTATTATTTTACTAAAGTTCAAAAATGAATTCATGAATGTCCACTTTCCACGCATATATCAGCCACTCCTGCTATTTTATTACTATGTGTTTCACATGTTTGGCTTTTGATTGGAGGGACAAAGATTCAAACAAAAATATGTGACATTTTATTATCCTCTGTCAAAAAATATTATTCCTAGTTCCTACGATGAAATTATCAACTTTTGTTTTCAAAAATTCAAAATCGAGTCAGTTAACAGTTAACACTTTATTGATAGCTCCAATACACCAACTAATTCTAGCTTGATTGGTGGGATAGGTACACTAGTATTTTTGATTTTATTGCATTACATTACTGGTCTTAGTCAAACTCTGCACTTCTCTGTCTGTCCCATGTGTCGGTCACAAACAGAGAAAAAGTGTAACAAAGACATTGAGATCAACATAGAAACATGTAATACCAATACCATATCAATAATTTCCCAATATCATATCAACTCTTCTGCAATTGCTTTCTCTTGGACAAGATTTTCAGATTTGATTCCAAAGAGATTAGCAACTAGAGGTTGTACTAGTAATCATGGAAAAACTACATCAAATCAGAAAAATCCAAATGTAAAAAAAAAAATGAAGGAAGAAAGTAACATGGAAATCAAAATATATTTTCCTAGCCAAAGAAATGACCAAGCCAAACCATATACTATAATTAATTAATTAATTAATCTATATAGTTGTTGTTGTCATTCTTTTTTTCAACTTCCCTCCCTTGAATTAACTGACCAGCCTGCAGAGACAGTTGTTTGCTCGAGGGGTCATAATCAGCAACGAGAACCTTTCTTACAACCAAGCACACCAGCACCAGTCGTTATTGTACCAACTAGATAAGATGGTCTTGCACTTAAACTTGATGCTCTTGCATAGCTTGATGATGCTCCTCCTGCTCCTGATGGTGTAAAAAATGCACCATTTACCAATAAATCCCCTTCTGATCTCCAATTCCATCCTTTCCATTCACCTTCTGGTGCATCCTCATGCTTTGTCACCTAAAATAATAATTCAATGTCACGTAAGTACATTTTAAATGATATACGTATGCATAAACATTTGATGTATTAGGACACGATTTTAATATTTAATGTGTTTGAGTTACGCCATTAAAATCATTCGATTGATTTTTTTAAAATAACACAGTACTAACAATTTAATTATTATCATTACCTCTTTGCTGAATCTGTCATCGGGGGCTACAAATCTGTTTCCTTGGCTATTGATGGTAGGATTAGCACTTCCCCCAATAGCATACATTTCCCAGTGAGTATAGTCATTATTTACCACATGAAAATAACCATGCCTACACCTGCAAACCATCACATATGTTTTTCTAATTTCAGCATTAAGCACATGCACAATACCCCATATACTGAAAACACTAATTACAAGTATTGACAAAGTAAAAAACAGTCACTCCCATACACATTGATTTCTACACTTTTTAAAATTGACTATTAGCACCCCTTTTCCCACTTTTTCTTTTTCTTGGCTTGCACTATGTACAAATTAAAGCTATTCAAAAACTCAAATTTTCATATACTACCTTCCTTGCATAAACCCCTTTCTCTTTTCTCTTTTTTTGGAAAGGAAAAACTCAACTCTCATATACTAACTTGAGTATTTAAAAAAAATAAAAATTATATATTAGTAATTAAATTTGAAATATGATTACCTTGGCATTCTTTGAACAAGGCCTTCACCAAAGTGATTAAAAGCAATAGTAACTTGCATGTTCTTGTCTTGAGTATAAGTATCACTATGACCCAAAAGCATAACTTTATCATGGTGAGTCATATAATTGTTAGAGATGGTAATTGCAGTGGACCCATGAATAGCATCAATCAAACCATCATTACAGTTAGACAAAGAACAATGATCCACCCAAACATGACTTCCACCAAAGATTGAAACACCATCACCGTCCGATACTGTTCTCCACCCATAATGTCCTGGGGAGTCCCTCACCATAGCATTGCCACCTTGTTTACAATCATGTATATGTATACCATGTATTATAACATTAGTCACATACTGAATTGTAATACATGGACCACCAGCAATGTGCACACTAGCTCCTCTTCCATCAATTGTCTTGAATGAATTCATTATAAGCTCTTCTTTTAGCTGAATCACCATGTCTCTTGCAAAGATTATCCATAATGGTTCGTCTTGAATCACGGCGAAACGAAGTGTACCGGGTTTTGGTGTCACCGGATCGTCATCACCGGAATCTGTTACGACGTAGATTTTACCATTTTTACCACCAATGGCATTCTTGCCAAACCCAATTGCACAATCTGCTAGTCTTTGTCTGTTTTTTTCCCAGTTTTGGTCACATCTCCAACAATCATCAATTGGGTTGCCGCTTCCACATGAGAGGTACCCCAAGTTTCTTCTAGCTAATGAACCATTGATTTTCCTACACAAACATTACATAAAAAAAACAAACATTAGTGAACTACTTTACTATACAAGCAAAAAAATATGTACATTTTTGTTTATAATACTAGAGGAAGTATTGCATTGACATAAGAGTATATGTTTTTTGTGTATAAATATTTTTACAAGAAAAAATAATTTAATTAGCTAGGGTACATTATTTGTGTGTTAAGCTAGCTAGAGTGGTTAGTGATGAGTTTGGTTACCTGTTAACTTCTTGTGTAACCAAATCAGGGTCTTGCAGGGGTGAAGAGGAAATGAGAGAAAAGCTGAGGAGAGAGAAAAAGAAGAAGATGGAAGAAGTGGTAGCTGTCATGTTTAAGGTTGTAAAGGGAAGAAGAAATGAGTGTGAGAAGAATGTACGTAGAAGGGGTTGTATATAAAGGGATTAAAGGAGAGGGTAAATGGTGTGATTAAACTAAACATGTAGGACCCAAATTGTGTTTTGTGATTTCTGAATTTACGGGATGCAATTGTCCAGTTTTGTCCGTTAAGCAAGCCCCAAATGATGGGGGGAAGGTCCAAACAGTCAAAGATAAAAAATACTGTTGTACGTAGAAAAAAGTAACAGGAGGGATACTTTAGGAATTAGGACAATCAAATGTTGGTTTGTTACCTTGTTTCACTACAAAGTAAAGTAATGTAATATTGGTGCTAAAGGTTAGCTTTGAGGTGGCATTTAGAGTGGGAAAGGAAAGTTTTTTTTCACCATAAGAAAGTTAGATTTTTACCATTAGATTAAAGAGGTTTATTGATCTTATCATGGTCTGTCCACATTATATTTTTTTCTTTCTCTTTACCATTTTCTTCAACCTCCATCA
>Ga0099826_10002077_pt1 | contig 12660 bp, 4 predicted proteins | sample Mtrugardesep15_FD_76830 | JGI IMG/M metagenome (GOLD analysis project Ga0099826, IMG submission 76830) | Root nodule microbial communities of legume samples collected from California, USA - M. trunc garden sep15 | ecosystem: Host-associated > Plants > Roots > Nodule | place: USA: California...
TTATTAATAATGCATGAAAAAGGATATAGTTACCAACTTACCACGGCAGGATGTGTCAAACATTTTATATGTCAAAACATGGAGTACATTATATGTTCTTAACAAATAAACATAGAAGCATGTCCTAAAAGGCCACAATAAAGTATTACTGATTTGTGCCAGAAGCTAAATCCTTAATACAAAGTATGATATACACCTTTGATAAGGGAAAACTAGACAATAATCTAAAGTTTTTACCATCTGTTAGAATTTAGCATCAATAGTGTTTCTTTCAATACCACTATCATTATGCTGTTTTTATAAGCACGTAATGCTGTTTGTTTTGTATATAGACTTATGCAGAATCCCTTGCACGCTTTCAAGGAGGTTCACCTTACATATATCCACTATATGGACTGGGAGAGTTGCCTCAGGTTTTCCATATCTATATTTCCTTTTAAATTTAATATAATTGTGAAACTAACTTCGATACTTTTGATTACTGGAAGGCATTTGCACGGTTGAGTGCTGTGTATGGTGGAACTTACATGCTGAATAAGCCAGAATGCAAGGTAAGTTTGTGATGATACTTCTATATTCAGAAAAACCAATTGAATTACTTTAAGCTGTGTTATGAAGCTTGTATCTTGTATCAAGAGCATTAAATTGAATTTTGAGACTTATGAATCAAATTGAATTTTTCTGTTTCAATGTTATGTACGTGTGTATGGTACTCTTACTTTCCTTTTCTATGTATTTCTCCTCACATTTTGGTATTCTGGTACATAGGTTGAGTTTGACGGTGATGGGAAAGCCATCGGTGTGACTTCAGATGGAGAAACAGCAAAATGCAAGAAAGTCGTGTGTGATCCATCATATCTGCCTGACAAGGTATATCTGCCAGATTTCTAAGGGTTGTCAGTTTGCTCGTTTAAATACTTTTATTTAATTATTGGAAATGTTAGTTGCAACTTTGCATGAATGTCTAAACATGACTATGTGTAATCTTTACCTCACTATTTAATCAATCCAATAGGTTCAAAACGTTGGAAAAGTTGCGCGTGCTATATGCATTATGAGCCATCCTATTCCAGACACTAATGACTCTCACTCGGCACAAGTCATTCTGCCACAGAAGCAACTTGGTCGTAAATCAGACATGTAAGTTTGCTTTCAACTTCTAAGCTGCTTTCATATTCTTAATTCCACACAAGCTAACTGGTTCGTGATTTCCACGGTTATTACAGGTATCTTTTCTGCTGCTCTTATGCTCACAATGTAGCTCCAAAAGGAAAATATATTGCTTTTGTTACCACAGAAGCTGAGACTGACCAACCTCAGGTGGAATTGAAGCCTGGAATCGATCTCCTTGGACCAGTCGATGAGATCTTCTATGACATCTATGACAGATTTGAACCCACCAATGATCATGCTACAGATGGTTGTTTCATCTCCACAGTAAGCACTAAGAAACATCTCTGCCAAACAATGTTTTCTTTTGGTTTATGTAAAGTAATTGATACCTAATGTATAATGAATGTTTTCTTACAGAGCTACGATCCCACAACACACTTTGAAACCACAGTGAAAGATGTGGTTCAGATGTACAGTAAGATCACTGGAAAGGTATGTAGCTGTACTCATTATATGTCTAGTTGAAACACTTTCAAATGTACTTTGGTTTAGAAAATGATAGACTTCTAAACCAAGACTAGTGTTTCATTGTTTTTTAATCCCTTTGTGAATATTATCTTTTATTTTCATATGGATTTATTTTTGTTTTATTTTTTCAGGTGCTTGATCTTTCTGTTGACCTGAGTGCTGCAAGTGCTGCAGCTGAAGAATAAGATTTCTTGCAATTTCTCAAGTATTAGAAAGAAAGCAAATCACCTTCATTTTTGTTCCATTTGTCCGTGGTTAGATGAATTAATAGGAAGATAAAACAATATATTTATTGTTCCTTCTGTTTAATTGATATTTTTCTCCCATAAGTGATTGCATTAGTATGTAGTTTTGTAATACACAAATTGTTTTTAATTAAACTAATGCGTGTAAGTTACTATTTAATAAATTCATACTTTAGTGAGTAAAGAGAAATACATATTGTGTATTGTAGTGTATATAATACTCTCACACACAGAAAAACAAACTGACATATATTATACATGTTTGGTTTAGATATGAATTTAGTCCCCCTTTTGTTTTAATCCACGTGAATTTTCTTGTTTGGATTCAATCCTTGCAAAAGCAAAAAAAACTTTTGATTTTAGTCCGTGACGTCAGTTTATTGGCTCATATGAAGTGATTTTATTGAGCCACACATATAACGTTAGAGACTAAGGCGATAATTTTTTAAATTTATACATACCGAATGTAAACAATTTTTCTTTTTGCAGAAACTAAAACTAAAATCGCTATAATTGCAAAGATTAATATAATGTTTAAGCCTACATATTATTTTTGGGAAATAATTGTAGATGAGGTGCACCACATGTATTATTGATGAAATATATAAATATATTAAAATAAAAATGTCATGTCAAACTTTGACAAAAAAATATGTCAAACTATAGGATGCTTCTAATATGAATCTAAAAGAAATGTTTTAAAAGGTGGACTCTTGCGCTTGCGCCTTTGGAACCTAAAGATTCCTTCTTGGGTCCGCTCATTTCTTTGGTGCTTTAATTTGTTCACCAATGTTTGCCTAATCGAGCAAATCCTACCACCTGTGGCATTCCATGTGAAGATCCATGTGTCTCTTGCGAGCTCTTGGTGGAAACTCATATGCACATATTTTTTGTTTGTTCGAAAGCTGCAAATTGTTGGGAGAAAATTGGTTTAGGAAACTTGATCTGTAATTTACTTCTCACAAAGGATAACTTTACTACTACATTATTTAATCTTTTTGACAAGTTGTCGCTGCATCATCAGCGCACCTCGCCGCAATGATCCTATGGAGCCTCTGGAGGAGCCGCAATGCTAAGTTATGGGAAGCCACTGATGCATCTCCTACTTTCATCATCTCTTATGTAAAAGACACCCTCCAAAAATGGACTTATATGCAAAGAGCAAAATATCAAGAGCAAAATCCGACGCATACTTCCTCTTGGGTGAAACCGCCAACAAGTACGACAAAATGCAACGTGGATGCAGCAATGTTTGATAATAACACCATTATGGGATATGACATGTGTTTTAGAAACTCCTTGGGATAACTTTTGCTTGGTAAATCTGGATTCATACTCTCATTTGCCACTGTTCTAGAAGCTGAATCTATAAAGACAACAATCTCAAACGAAATGTATACTGTATTGTTCCCATTAGCGAGTTTGGTAATCTTGTATCCCAATATCGTTGGTTGCTGTCTAGTAATCCCGACTATGTAGTTTCATTTGTTAAGAGGCAAGCTAATAAGGTTGCTCATACTATTGCTAGAGCATCCATATCTCACCCTAGCCCCTATACTTTCAATGATGTACCATCTACTATATACTCTTTATTTATGATTGAAATACACTAAGTTTGCTTTTGCTATAAAAAAAAAAGATGGACTCTTGCGATTTTTAATAAAATACCAATCATGTCCTTTTTTTAATTTACAAAGTTCACAATTTTACTAAGAACAATAAAGGACCATAGTGAGACATTATAATTGAGGTCCATATTAAAAGCACCCGACATATATTAAAAACTGTTTCAATTTTTAATCACCTAAATCTTATTTGTCAATTATTTATTTTTTATTTTATATTTGAAGTTCTCTCTCTTCCCCTCCCTTTATTAATACTAGCGTCAAGATGAGGCATAACTAGGTTGCATATTTTCTAGCTAACTTGGGAAGTAGTTAAAATTTGAGTGTGAAAACTTTCGTTGATCCTCCATCATTCAAGTGTGTTAAGGGCTGATATTTCTTGTACCTCTTTCTATTGACGGTTCTATTTTTTATTTTTAGACATAGTCCCTTTCATTCATTAAAACATAACATGGTGGCATTGTATGATATGTTTTGGGTATTAGTAGATTTTTTTAAAAGATTATTTTGGGGTATATTGAAGTTCCGAATAGAAGAAGAAAATCATAATGTACGAGTTTATAACCATACACATTCCATGAAATACATTCTCTCAAAAAAAAAAATATAGTATACATCGACTTTGGCATATATATAAACACTTTCGGTGAATTAATTTGCCAAAAGAAAATAGAACAAATTGTGCATTGAAGTACAATTCAACATATCCAAGGCCTCATTTTCCTTAACTATATCTATTACTCTACATTACATTTTTTTTTTAAACAGCAAGTAACAATACTGGATTTAATAGGTTGATCATCAACCTAGAAAGGAAGCGAAACTGTTGTCTCCTTCTCACAGTCTTCTGAATCAAATTTTATTTATTTAAGAAATGGTAACCTGCAGGACACAAGACGAACTCAAATGTAGTTTTTATATAATACCACAGAAAATCCAAACTTTATGAGGACAAAATTCTTCAAACTTTATGAATGAGGTTTGATGAGTGAATATTAAAATGAATATCACATATATAAACTTCAATTCATTCTTTATAACATATTTGGGGACTTTTTTTTTTTCTTTTTTTCCAAGTGTTTTTCCATTATCTTGATTCCAAAATCACCTTTCAATCTAAGCCTAACTTAAAATCCCTTTTTTTTTTCCTTTAATATTTAATTTTTGATACCTTCATTAACAAGTAAACATTACATGATAGTTAAAGGAAACTAAACTAACCCCAACTTGAGAGAAGTGTCACTGCCATCGTCTTCAGGAGAAAAAGATGAATCCCTAATAACAGATTCCAATGATTGTCGCCATCGTCCGTTTATAAGGTCTGGTACCTAAAATTCACACGTATTTCATTACTACGCTGCTGCGAATTAATCAATCCATATATATGACAGACTGTAATACATAAGAGTTTGAAAAAATTTACCACATGTTTCAATCTTCCGTTTTCTTCGATCAGTTCCACTTCCTGTGTGATGAATATAATCAAACACATTGTAGCAAGAGAGTTTAAATTCAACAAAGCGCTAGTGATTACAGACTACTGAAAGATCAAGACGATATATTCAAATTTGGAGAATAACACTAGATATTTTATACCACATAGACCTCTCACACAATACGCCCAAGGAGATCCAAACTCTCCAAAGCAAATATGTGAACTACATCTCACAATACTTTAAGATAAGAGCATAAAAGAGAAAAGTTAGAACCCAATACAAGCTAGCGCTTGCAACGGGACGTGAGATTTGTCCTATGTTGTTTCATTCCAAACTACTCAAATACTCCACCTCATTGAAAATTACACATATTCCGTTTTTATTGTCTATAGTTGAAAATAATTATCATACAACTTCATAAGTAATATACTTCATGTGGGGGATAAAGCACGACAATATGTTCATGTTGAAAATCAAAATAGAAAACTATGGTGCAACGTCCATGCTAGCTTTCTCATAAAGTTCTTCAGCTATCGGCATAATCTCACAACACACTTTGCATCAATGTGAACCTAGTTTGTATTTTTTACGATTCAAAATTTATGTTTACATCAAATTTCTCTATGTTAAACTTCACACACTTGAATTGCACATATATTGTCAACTATGCATCATATAGTCTTGGGAAAGAGAGGTGAGTCACAATGAACACACTTAAGTACCGATTCTTTTCCTAATCATAACCTTTCCATAACACCATTTTCACATATTTTCACACGTAAGTTCTGTCCAACCTTGTATTTATATATAGTTTGGATATGGTGTTGTTTTTCTTAATACTTTTTTGCTCTCTTCTTTATATATCATGAGATTTATATATCGGGATAATTATATCTCTACACCCACTGCTTCGTGCATTTCTCCTCCTTATTAGGGCAAATTGCGTCCACTTAACCAACATCACATTGGAACAGTATCAAATTTTTTATGTTCAAATAACATAAATTTTTTATCATTAATTTTTCTTTTTGAGGAAATTATCATTAATGAAATGCCTTAACTTTTTTGTCTAAAAAATTTGCTCTCTCTCACATATAAAAAATGAAACTCTTTAGACCGGACCTTTATAAATTATAACAACAAAGATGTGATTTTAAAAAGTATGAGAGGTTTTTGGTTTAGCATTTACCTTTCTCTTAAGGGTGTCGATGTCTCGCGTAAACATTTCATCCTGAAACATATCAGTATATCCTATATGTCAGAAGCATGGATGGATGGATGGATACATTTCCACACTACCATATTAGAAGATTTCAGTATTGCATGTTAATTAAGATTAGTGCACGATTAATCTGGGGAACAAACCTTTATTTTGGAAACACTAGACAAACTTCTTTTAAGAAGCACCTCTAGTTTCTGGAGTTCTTGTACTGTCAATTCTTGCAGATCTTCTCCATTCAATTGCCTGTGTTGAAGGTGGAATTACTTAGTCTCTAATTCATATAATTAATCAACTTTGTATCTATATGCACCTATTTAGGACTAAAAGTTCTAGAACTGTACCTCAGTTCACGAGATTTATCTTCTAATGTCTTGCGCAGTGTGGCGCAAGTAGAGTCACTCTCAACCTGTAATTAAAGGTCCCAGAATGTGTTAAAATCCCAGAATCAAAAGGGTTTTTCATCAATTGATTCATGCAAATTACAATAAAGTTGAAGTTATATAGTTTACCTGAAGCTGATCAGTAGATGGATGGTCCAATAATCTATGATTTGCTGAATATCCATTACGCCTTTCAATTACTTGTTGCATACTGAAAACAAACAATGATGCTCATGAAATTGAGTACTATGTATATATTACTGTGTAACTAATGTACTACTATTTAGGTTTTAATTATGGAAATGAATATTCCATTCCCATTTCAATTCAATGCCTCATAAAATCTCAGCCAAAATAGAGTAAAAATTCAGAAATGTTCAACGCATATAGATCAAATTATTCTCTATTTTTTTTTACAATAATTTTAGGGATATTTGAGATCCGTCAATTTTTTTTTTTTGGTATTTTACATTTCCTAGAAATCAAATGAATCTCTTTTTGTCGAAGATCAAGTCAAATAATATTTTTATTTTTTTTTATAAAAAAATTGGTAGGGATATTGTTTTTTATATGGAAGGGCTGGGGTTCGAACTCCAGACACCCCACTTCTCTACAATTAATTGTGTGAGTTCTAGGAACTTTTTTTTTTTTTACAATTTAAATTTGACCGACTAATAAACTAAATTGCTTTTTCCCTCAAAAAAAAAAACTAAATTGCTTTTCCAACGTAAAATCAAATATAACGTAATAAATTATTTTAAAAAAAAGAAGAAATAGTTGCATTTTTCTAAATTTAAATAATTATTTAAGTAATATCTTGGATCAAAATCTGAAAAGTTACATTAAACACATACACCATAACTAATGGAAATGTGCCTAATGACAGGCGCAAATAATTCTTTTTGGGATGTCAAAATTATCCCAATTTGAAGTCGGTTGCTTTTTCTTGCCCTGACAATTTAGCGTTCGCGCTTGAAACGGAAATGAAAGGAAAAAGTTAGGCCATTGAACTTGGGGTCGTTAGTTTTAGGGTTGGCACTTGTTCCACTGAAGCTGGTCAAACAAGAGTGGGGTTCAATCGGTGGGCCATCTACCAATCCAATAATAAGTGGGCTATATCAATATGATCCATTTATATAATCGAGCTTATGAAGCCAAAGTGGGTCGGACTAGCCCATTTGATAACTCTAATGTTGGGGGATTTCAAATCATTCCTAGCTTTGGGAGAAAAAATAAGAGTGGTATTTGAAAGAGAAGGGGTCGATGGAAGAGATTGAGAGTTTGGAAAATTTGTGCATTAGAGGAAGGTTATGGATCTTCCTTTGTTGGTACGAAGATTTACTTAGTTTCAACTGAATGGTCGTACTAGGAGTCGTTCGGATCGCTTTATGTTTTCATAAGGGTGGCTGAAAAGTTTTAGGGGTTGCAATTCAGTTTGTTTTCTTGAAAAATGTTTTAGATCATTGTTAACTAATATTCTTAAGTACTCTACCTATTTGCGGGGCCTCAAAACTTTCTGATTCAATAATTGTTTGCTCAAACAAAGAGGTTGTCTCTAAAAGTGTGGTTGAGTCCTATTTTAATGGTTGGATGGGTTTGACCCTAAAGAAATACTTAAATCTGATATCAATAGGTGGAATAGGGTGTGTTGAGGTATTCAAGTGCTAAGATTCATCTCCTACGTAAGGAAATTAAACAATTGGATCTAAAAGGAAGAAAGGTATTTCTTTCTCTCGACGAGGAGGCAACTTGATGTTAAATGATTGTAGACCTAGGGCTATCCTTAAAGTAAATACTCTCGCATGTATGAGAGATAAAGGGTAAGGTGGTGCAAATATGAGATACTTACATTCTTGTGTTAAAATGAGGGAGAATAGGAACCATATTTTCTCCTTGAGGTTAAGTTATTAGTGGGTGGAATATGTGACAAGATTTGATTGGAGGTAACTCATTACTCTTCAAATCACCATGTCGAGAAAATTCAGGATTATCCTAAACTCAATGGGGTTTCCTTTTTGGCGATCTTTATGGCTGAAAGATCCACCTTGGCTGCATTGTTCTCAATTTATAAGATCAAAGGCAACAAAATTTTAATTTTTATTTCTTAAAGAACTTATTGGTCTTGGCTTAGGAGTGATATAGGTGTTATGTACAATCAATTCTTTAGTAATTTCAATCTCCCACATAGCTTTTCTTATTATTTAATAACCCTTATTCCAAAATTGGGCTCCGCAATTCTCCAGGGTTTAGCAATATCTCTTTGTAGGTTTCATGTCAAATTATTTGCAAAGGTCTTGGTTATTTGCTTGGATTTGGTCATGAAGAATCTCATATCTATAAACTAGTATGTGTTCATCAAAAGCAGACAACTTTCAAAGAGGCTATGGTGATGAATGAAATCATTGACTTGGAAAAAAAATTCTATGAGAATACTTATTTTAAAGGTTGACTTTGAGAAAGTGTATGATTTGGTTAGTTTGAGTTTCTTGGATTATATTTTAGGAAAGTTTGGTTTTTATGAGTGGTGGAGAGGTGGATTCGAGCATATGTGTGTTATTAGGGAGTTTGCGGTCATGGTTAATGGGTTCCCACCCCCATGAGGTTAATATTCAAAAAGGACTCAAATAGGGTGATCCTAACGGTCCTTTTTTTTTTGAAGACTCAAGCTCCATTCTTATTCTTGTTGTTGGTAGAATTTGGGATTTTATGTGGGAAACTCATGCCTTGTCGTTTCCCATTCTTCAGTGTGTCGGTGATACCCTGTTTTGAGGGAAAGTGAATGTAGAAAATACGTGGACGATGAAGACAATTCTACGATGTTTTGAACTTATCTCTAGTCTTGGTGTCAATTTTGCTTAAAATATTATTGCGAGGATCAATGTCGTTAAGACATTTATTAGGATGGTAGAGCATTTTCTACACTTTAAGGTAGATTACATTCCTTTTAAAAATTTAGGTATCCTTGCTGGAGCTAACGCGCTGAGAAATAACTATGTTAAATTCGGAGGGAGTATAGTTCTTCCTTATTATGATCTGAATAATATCTTTGTTTTCTATATCTCATTTATGAAGATGACTTTTCAAGTTTGAAAGATTATTTCTCAGCTTAAAAGACACTTTCTTAGGGGGGGGATCATAAGGGACGAATAAGATTTCATATGGCTTTGACTATTTGATGTGTGTAAGAAGGGCTTGGTGTGAGGGATTTGCAAATTGTTAATACGGGCTTCTCGGGAAGCGAATGTTGAGGGAACTTAATGAGGGCATGGCATTGTGGCAGGAGGTCTTGGTAACAAGGTATGGCTTTGGTTTTAACTTTTCCCCATCTAGGAGTCGTCCATGGGATCTCAGGATTGTTCTACATGGACGAGGGATGTCTTATTGATAGAATTTAATCGCACATATTCAACTTCTGATTGATTCCATGAAAGGGCTGTGAAAGTGGTCAAAAATGGTTTGTAGACTTCTTTTTGGAATTATTCTAGAGTGATGGAAGTAGTTTTGATTCAATGTTTCGTGAAGTTTTATTTGGTCTATAACAAGCCCGATTGGATGGTGGGAAACATGGGTCATTGAGTAGGTGCAATTAGAAGAAAGGCCTCTTTGTTTGGGAGAATGAGCTAATCACTTACTTAAATGATCTGCTTAAGAGTGTTCGATTATTACGTTCCATTGATGGTTTAACTTGGTTGCCATAAACAAGCTTTAACATCATGTGTGTGATCGATTTTGAAGTTGAAAAATAAGGTTATCTTCTCCGAACAATTGGTTGATAAAATTCAATTTTTCTCTTGGAAGATGTTTTTGGTAAATCCTCAAGGATGTACTTTCTATTTGTGGGTTGTAATACATTCCTTGTGTTTGAGTCGTTAGCGGTCCTTTTAAGTTGTGTTGTATTTGTCTTTTGGTGTTTTAATTTTGCAAAGTTTTACTTTTTGAAATTTTTCAGCTTGCCTTTGGTTGTGCCTACTTCCTTTGTTTCGTTCATTGGGTGGTCTTGTGGTTTAGGGTTTCTCTATATTCTTTTATTCGCGTTGTTATTGGTTTAGTAGTTGGTTGTTGTATTTAGCTAAGTTGTGAATGAGTTCGAGTATCCTTAGTACTCTATTTTTTAAAAAAATAATTCAATATTTTGTCGTAAAAATTAATTATTTACTTTATTTAATTATTGTTTGAATGACAAAAAGATATGTTATATATAAGAAAATGAGAACGGATAAACATGGTTTGAGGAAGACCAAAAGTGACGAAAAAAACCCCACCAGAAAACTAGAAAACACCACCAGAAAAGTTAAAACAACAACAACAACAAACTAAAACAAAAACCTCCAACCCTCCTAGTGCCCAAAACCAAAGGCATAATGGAACAAGTCTCCTCCACCAGAGAGATAAGACATGGAAATTAAGAAACGGACTAAAAAACCTCACTCAAAGGCACCCGAACAAGTCCCCTACACATCGAGACTTACCAACTCCAGCAGAGAACTAGTACCACTCATAATGAGAACATGGTGCACCAGGTTGTCTTTAGAAAACTAATATCATGAAGACAAATGGGTTTTATGAACCAATTCCTCCACAACCAGTATCTAACATAAAAGCCAAGATCATTGCGGTATGTACACATAAACCACACAACAATATGTTAGATCAACAAAAAATCTCGCCTAATCTTATCTCTCCAAGCTAACCCCAAGAATCCCTCAAAAAGACCAACCAAATCCCTAGAGAAAACTCACTCCCATCTTAACCAGCTATGAATCCCATACCACACCTTAGAGGCCACACCACACAAAACAAAAAGGTGGTTAGCTAACTCGGTAGAAACCCCACAAAGAGCACAATTATAACCATAAGATCAGTGATAACCCCACACATTAGCAAATTAGCGCTATTTGGGATCCTACCGAACATAAGTTGCAAGAGAACACCTGCATTTTAGAAGGAGAACAACTATTTCAAACCCACGCCAGCAAATGGGACAGCTCAAGAGAGTGATATGTGAACCGAACTAAGTGCACCCCATATCAAGAGAGCTTTTAGGACCAGGAATATGCACCTTCCAATAACGACCTAGCATCCAAAATAACCAATAACTCAACAACTAAATCTTGCTCCCAATCAAAAAACCTACGTCTTTACCTAAGATTCCACTCCCACACACCTTCGACCTAAGAACCCATATCTCTGACTGACAAAGATTGTTGAACCGAGGTCAGATCCAAACATCATTGTTAATTTAGGTTAGTATTTTATTGATGGTTAAAAAAATTATTGATAGAGTTTGAAATATTAAAATCAAAATAATATGACCATTGTGCATTGAGAATACTTTCTCTTTTTTTAATTTTGAGTTATTGGTTATATCTATAAAAACATGTTGGGTCACGAGAAGAGTCTTAAATACTAAAACTCTGTGAAAATTATATTGTGAAGGAGCCTAAAACACTCAAGATATTTTTACATTGGGCTAAATTGAGCACGCTGCATTTTTATTTCAAATTTTAAGATATTGAATATACTTCTCCAGCCATATTTATAAGCAAAAAAATCATTTTTCAGGTTCATTAAACATCTCCTACGAATGTATCTAACAAGGTTCCATAGGAGAATGAATCTATTCCTTAGAGCATCTCCTATACGGTAATATTGAAGTAAAAAATTGCTTCATGCAATTAAAAAATATAAAGTGTGGACAACTTAATAGTTGCATAATTATTATCATTGGAGTATAAGTTTTGAAAGTATGATGTAACATTGTAGAGGCTTTTTGATAGTAATATTTGAAACTCAAAGTTTAGGTAATTTATAAACTCATAAGTCATAAATCCTCTTAATCATTAATCATAAATATGGCAAAGCAATCTCTCTCTCTCCCTCGTTCATATTCAAGGAAGATCTCTCCCTCGTTCATATTCAAGGAAGAAAATATAAGAATCATATAAACACAATATATACACTATTATACATACATGCCTGATTATATAAGAAGATAATTATGTTGGAATATTACCTTGAACTAGCATACTCAAAGAGCTTACTAGTTGCAGAAAAAACCAGAAGAGCAATGTCTGCATCACAAAGGGTTGAAAGCTCCTGAGCTTTCTTGAA
>Ga0099826_10002078_pt1 | contig 12659 bp, 4 predicted proteins | sample Mtrugardesep15_FD_76830 | JGI IMG/M metagenome (GOLD analysis project Ga0099826, IMG submission 76830) | Root nodule microbial communities of legume samples collected from California, USA - M. trunc garden sep15 | ecosystem: Host-associated > Plants > Roots > Nodule | place: USA: California...
ATTATACCAATTAATATGAACCGAAGATTGAAGTTGACTGGATTTTATACTTTTTGGAGGACACATATGCGGACAGGGGATAGAAAAGGAGTTGAATCTATAATTGTAGCTTAAGTCTAGTCACTTCTGTTTGCCACATGCATCGAGAGAATAGAAAGGAAGAAGAAAACAAAGTAAAGCTAGTTTAAGAAATCATCGTTCAATATTGTGTTTGGCTCGCCTGTGTACAAAATTGATCCGACATATAGAAATTGATAATTTTTATTAGAAATGAGTTTAACATTGATATTGATTTATGTTTTGATGTAATAATACATAATTGATTATATAAAATGACTATTGTTTGAATAGTTTTGATCAAAATTACTTTTGAATGATAATTAAAGAGAAATGTGAAGAAAATTAACTGTTGTTCAATGTAGAATTATAACTTTTAAAAAAGTGTTTTTAGTGGATTAAAGCAATTCAAAAGTCAAACCAAATATAATAGAAAACCAATTTTTGCGGTGGAGGAGAACTAGAAACGCTTTTTACTTTCTAAAAGTCAAATCAAACAAAGGCTTAGTGATGTCGAAAAGAATTAAACAATTACTAAACAAGGGGTTAAGATCATCACCATTTAGTAAGATAAATGGAGTTTGCAATTTAGAGATAAATAAACACAAAAAATAGATGGTAATGACTAGGCATAAGCTAGTAAATGTTAACACCATCAAAGGATTTAACAATTTTTTTTTTGTTGCAGTCATAAAAAAAATTAATTATTAATATTTTCATTTAAAAATTTGAAAATATTTTTAAGAAACTACAAATTAACTAATTATTTAGTATGCTTATTTATTTATTTATTTACTTTGGCTTTTCTGTTGTCAATATTTAGTATTGTAAATTGAAATAAGAATATTTTTTAAATACGTAGAGCATCTTTTATTTTCAGATTTTTAATATAACATCTTCACATACTTCAATTATACTTAACATTTAAATAATTTAAGTTAATCACTATCTTTTTTTTCTGAAAAGAAAATTAATTAATATCGCTAAAATTTTGAGATGCTATTTTTTTGTCGTTGATGGAATTGAAATGCTATTTTTGTCACTCATACTCAATGAAATTAGCATATTATGTTAAAATTTTAGGTCGATCCTTTCTTAACTTTAATGGCTCGAAAAATTAAACATGATTTTATTAATTAAAATTGGTTATAATATTTTAAAATTAATTTTTCATTTAAAGAAAGTTAAAGATGCACTTTAAAATAAAATAACTTTGATAAATTATTTAGGTGCATATAATGCAGACCTCCAAAGTAGATTCCAGAGTGGACCTTACCATTTTTTTAAAAAAATATTACACATTTACCTTTTTTATTTTAGGTTTAATTGTAGTTTTAACCCCCTAACTCTCACAAAGTTGTGATTTTGGCCCCCTAAGAATAAAAATTACAAAACGGCCTCTAAGTTTTGCATCTGTAGCAGTTTTGCCCCCCAAAGACCAAAAATAATAAAAAAAATAACACGTGGCACCTCACTTAGGGTGCCACGTCAGCGTAGACCGAGTCAAAATTGACATTGGGGGCCAAAACTGCTACAAATGCAAAACATATGGAGCCGTTTTGTAGTTTTTTTTCTTAAAGGGTCAAAATCGCAACTTTGTAAAAGTTAAGGGGTTAAAACCGTAATTAAACCTTTATTTTACAAAATCTACTATTTTACTAAAATTTATTAGAGTCCGATTTTGAATATGTTTTCAAAGTTCATATCAGAATACCTTAATTAACATGACTCTTGATTGGACTTGTAACATTTGAGACACAAAAGAAAAATAAGTCATTTTAGAGAATACACGTTAATCTTAGATGTGCCAAGTCGTCAACCAACACAATTTTTGCCAAACAACCAAAACTTGAGAGCATCTACTACTTGTGATATTAAGAATTTGTCGAGGAAGACAATGAGTCAAAATAAAGTCAATCTTTTTCAAAGAAACACGAAATGATACGACAACAAACGAAAGAACGACAAAGAAAAGGATTCGACAAAAACATAACTATGGAGGATATCGAACTCCAATATTGAACATTTAGAAATGCCATTTTTATTCAAAAAGAAATGCCGTTTGAAAAAATTGAACGTTTTCCCTTACGCTACAAGGCTAAGATTTTACGAATAAAATAGCACATCATGGAAGGACCTTAACCATTAGAGCAGAGAAGTTTTCTAACCAAAGTTATTTGAATCTACACATGTATGTTGACTGTTGAGCTAAAACATTGGTAGACATAAAGCCATTGTCTAAAGGTTTGCTTTCTAAGATATCATAACTTCTTAAAAAAGTATCATAACTTCATATCAAATTTTGGATATTATGAATAAGGATTGCATATAAGTGACGGGGAGCAACATTATATCCCCCCCAATGTGTTATTTTTTCACACATAAAAAGCACATTTTTTCTTCGTTTGAATGTTTACTTCCGAACAAAAACACATTTTTTTCCACTCAAGAATACAATTCTTGAATCGTTTTCGTGTGTAATTATATTATTTTTTAAATGTGAGGTGAAATAAGCATGTGAGCATTAATTCCTTCAAAAAATGCATGTGAGAATTATTGCTTATAAACTATGAATTAAATAAAATTATTGTATTTTTTTTGGAGGAAAAATAAAAATTATTGTTATTCTTATAAAAAAAATGTGTTTGTGAGCATTCCTCGGAAAAAGAAATATTTTATGCCGCAAGATGGAAGTAGTGGCATGATTGATTTAAGTTGATGATAGCATATTCAGGCCATGCACTCTTCCCTTATTCATTCCAATTTTAAAATCCAAATGCAAAGTTAACGTTATTATTCTCCCAGAATGGATCTTTTGCGATCAGAACCTATGCAACTTGTTCAATTGATCATTCCAATTGAATCGGCTCATCGATCAATCTCTTACCTTGGCGATCTCGGCCTTTTTCAATTCAAAGATGTATGGTTCCCTTTGTATTCTTTATGACACTTTGGACTACATTTTCTATAATGTTGAGATGTTCTTCATCTATCTGAATTAGCATTATTCATATGCTACATTGATAAATCTTGTTTAAATTAATTCTTCAGCTTAATGAAGATAAAAGCCCATTCCAACAGACTTACGCTTCACAGGTACCTATAACATCTATGTATGCATAGTTGCATTTAAAAAGGTTGAGACTATTCAATTTCAATTGATTGTGTATTGAATTCCAAAACAATTAAATGCTTCTTTTGATTTTCATTTGGAAATTTGACCAAGATCTATCATTATCATGATATCTATTCTGCTAACATTTTTATTATGTGACATTTTACATAACTGATTTACTAGACTAGATTGGAAAGCTTACCATTTTATCAAATAGGTTAAAAGATGTGGAGAAATGTCGCGTAAGTTGCGTTTATTTAAGGACCAAATGAAGAAGGCAAATATATCTCCGTCAACATGGTCAACGAGAGAGTGTGCTATTGATCTAGAAAATTTGGAGGTTGTCAGGTGTTTTTAAAATTTTAAAATTTTTTCTACCGCTAAAGAAAGCATTCCCATGTAACACAATTTTTCTTCATGGATATAGGTTAAACTAGCAGAACTTGAAGCCGAGCTAATTGAGATTAATTCAAACAATGAGAAGTTGCAGCACACTTATAACGAACTTATAGAGTACAAGCTTGTTTTAGAGAAGGTGTACTTATCCATATAGCTTGGTCTTCCCCCTTATAGGTTAGAGAAGACAATTAGATTCAAGTTTATACTAATTCCATATTTGTTTTTACCATTTTAGGTTGGGGAGTTTTTCTCTTCGGCACAAATTAGTGCCGCAGCCCGCCAGAGAGAGCTCGAAGTTCAACCAACTGTTGAAGGGTCTATTGACTGTCCATTATTAATGGAACATGTATACCCTAAAACTTGGTAGTTTATTTTCATAAGTTTAGTTCCATGTCATTTGTTGATGATGCTTATAAATTTTGACTTGTAGGAGACAACGGCATATTCAATAAAGCAGATAAAATTGGGGTTTATAACCGGTCTTGTTACTAGGGAAAAATCAATTCCTTTCGAAAGAATTCTATTTCGTGCTACTAGGGGAAATGTTTTTCTGAAGCAGGCTGTGGTTGAACATCATGTTCTAGATCCTTTGTCAGGAGAGAAGGTTACTCATTCTAAAGTTTCTAATTGAAATCTTGAACTATAACCTCTTCCAAAAGTTAAAAGTATACATTATAGGCCACAACGTCTCAACATTTTAGCATTTACCATTGTATTGTTAGTTAGTCTTCTATGCTCATCAGTCACTAATACTTTCTTAATCTTCTACCTTACACAGGTTCATAAAAATGTATTTATTATATTTTATTCGGGAGAGAGAGTTAAAAGTAAAATTAACAAAATTTGTGATGCTTTTGGAGCAAATCGTTATCCTTTCTCAGATGACTTGAGTAAACAATTTCAGATGATGACAGAGGTAGACAAAATACTCTCCTTGTTTTTTGCTTTGTCTAGAATTAAGCTCAACTAAATGCAATGGATTGTTGCATCATGATTATTTCTTCTTAAAACACCGTATAAAGATTATAGATCTTTTGATGTTAACTTCTGCCAAGTTCCACATCATTGTCAACCTATTTGAAAATGCTATATATTCTACACAGTATGAATGTGAATGTTACACAAATAAATAAATAATTATTTTCCATTATGAAATTGCCAGGTTTCGGAAAGAATTGTAGAATTAAAGACAACAATTGATGTAGGTTTGCTTCACCGAAAAACGTTGTTGCAAACAATTGGATATCAATTTGAGCAGTGGAATCTTCTGGTTTGTTTGACAATTTTAATTTTGTATTTATAACTTACTGCTAAAAGCCATGCATAGTTTATATGATATATGTCTCTCTTTTTTAGTTTTACTGCTAGATTATGCAATTAATTTTCATTTTGAAGCTGATAATTTCTTACATTAATTTTTGTCAATAGTTGCAAAAGGAAAAGTCCATTTATCACATTCTAAATATGCTAAACATTAATGTGACAAAGCAATGTCTCCTTGCAGAAGGCTGGTGTCCTGTTTTTGCAACAAGCCAGGTTTTTCCTTGAAATGTGAATTAAATTTTTTATTAGATGTGTCTAAATCTATATTGATTTTAATTTTTAACATCTCTCCTATCTATGCAGATTCAGAAAATATTGATGCGAGCAACTATGGACTGTAACTCTCAAGTAGAGGCAATAGTTCAGGTTTTGCAGACAAATGAGTTACCACCCACGTATTTTTGCACTAACATTTTTACTTCTTCTTTTCAAGAAATTGTAGACGCATATGGGTAAGTTACACAATGTTTAGCATGTTCGTATGATACTTTTATTTTATATTTCTATATGTTTCATTGTGTTGCTTCTTCATGTATGGGTCATAAGCTTAGAGCTCAAAAAAATTAATTGTGAATACTTGACAGAATTGCCAAGTACCAGGAAGCAAATCCTGGTGTGTACACAATCATCACGTTTCCTTTCCTTTTCGCTGTAATGTTTGGTGATTGGGGTCATGGCATATGCTTATTATTGGCAACTTTGTATTTCATAATCAATGAAAAAAAGTTTTATGGTCAGGTACTGAACTAGTAATGTTTTATTTTCACTCTAAATATTTTCTTGCTTTTTGGTCCAAGTCCAACTATAGTTTTATTTGATGTTGTTAATTGCAGAAACTTGGAGACATATTAGAAATGGTTTTTGGGGGGAGATATATTATTATGATGATGGCACTTTTCTCAATCTACACTGGGTTAATATATAATGAATTCTTCTCCATTCCGTTTGAACTATTCGGACAATCTGCCTATGGATGTCGCAATCCTACATGCAGGTGGTTTTGATTTAGTTTATTCAACATATCGTAATCTTCCTATGTTATTTGGCCATGTTATATACGAGTATCATATTTATTATCCTTTTTTCAGGGATGCTACTACAATAGGTTTGGTAAAAGTGCGCGACACTTATCCATTTGGCGTAGATCCTAAATGGCATGGTACTCGGAGTGAACTTCCATTTCTTAACTCGCTTAAAATGAAGATGTCAATTCTATTAGGAGTATCCCAAATGAATCTTGGAATCATACTGAGTTACTATAATGCCAAATACTTTCAAAACAACATAAACATATGGTAATAACATAAAGTAAACTTTAGTTGAATGTGGAATGTTATTCATCTTTTTATTTGACTTATACCTATATTGCTTCAGGCACCAATTTGTTCCCCAAATTGTATTCTTGAACAGCCTATTTGGCTATCTTTCACTCCTCATAATTGTAAAATGGTGCACTGGATCACAAGCTGACTTGTATCATGTGATGATATACATGTTTCTAAGTCCAACAGATGATTTGGGTGAAAACCAGCTCTTTGTTGGCCAAAAGTTCTTTCAAGTAAGAAATTTCATATTTTATTTAGATACACAATTGCTTGGTGATACTAAATATATGCCACATCTAAATTGCCTACTATTAAATCATTGTTAGGTTATATTACTATTGTTGGCACTCGTTTCAGTACCATGGATGTTATTACCAAAGCCCTTTCTATTGAAGAAACAACATCAAGAAGTATACTCTAAGCTATTATTTTAAATTTGTTTTTATTTAATTTGTTGTCATTAAACCCTGACTCTAATTTTTATTACCTTGATTCCTCAGAGACATAAAAGTCAATCCTACTCTTTGATCTACAACGAGGATGATCCTCTTGAATCAGATTCAGAGTCACATAGTATTCACAAAATCCATGAGGAGTTTGATTTCAGCGAGGTTTTTGTGCACCAACTTATACATACAATAGAATTTGTGCTTGGAGCTGTGTCCAATACAGCTTCATATCTTCGTTTATGGGCCCTCAGGTAAGTAGTTGAAAGTTTGGGATGTTATTTTGTACAATTTTATCAAAATGTTTTATTCAAACTTCTATTGATGTACCTTGAAATTATATCTTTTTTTTATTTTAAATGCATTGTAACCTATCATTCATATTTTTCTTTGGTGTTTTTTGGTCATGTTTAGTTTAGCTCATTCAGAGTTGTCAAGCGTTTTCTACGACAAAGTTTTGCTTCTCGCATGGGGGTAAGTAATTGTAGTTGTGTTATGCAAGTGAAGGTTATTTGAAAAGTTATTTAATGTATTTGTGTGATTGATGTAGGTATAACAACACCATTGTTCTCATTGTTGGCATTATTGTTTTTATATGTGCAACTGTTGGTGTCTTACTAGTAATGGAAAGTCTAAGTGCGTTCTTGCATGCTTTGAGACTTCATTGGGTAGAGTTTCAGAACAAGTTTTATGAGGGAGATGGATACAAGTTCCACCCGTTTTCATTTACATCCCTTAATGATGAGGATGGACTGTAGTTTCTAACTATTTATAGATGAAAATATCAATTTAACTCTAGAACATGCCACATATAGGAAGCTAACTAAGTACTTACCCCTACATGCCACTCACGTAAGGGGTTTTAAGAGTACGAAGGACATTTAATGTATACAATTTCACTACTTAACTTATGTATAGTATAAACTTATGTATATATGTATATAGTATAATATGCTTTAGAAAATTAATTTTGATTTTTTTTTTGGGTAGAAATTTTTGTTTCTTTATTAATGAGAAATGCTACTACTCTTCTTAATACACGCTACAATAAATTTTTTAAAATTAATTTAAAAATTTGTTTCTTTATTAATGAGAAATGCTATCACTCTTCTTAACACACGATATAATAAATTCTTTTCTTAAAATGTCAAATTTTAACTTACTACAAAATAAATCAATCGAAGAAAACACGTTCAATAAAATGTGTTAAAAAATTTCTTTAAAAAAGATTAAAAGACCCAATATAGTTTTTTCTTTAGAGGATTTATCTAATATAATTGTTTTGATTCTACGTTTGAAATTGTTGTCATGTCAAATTGTCTATTATTAGCATCATGAGATGATATATAGGTTTGTTTTCACTCCCAACTCTTACAATTTTTTTTTAAAAAAAATTATAACAATCATCATTGAATTAGATGATAGCGGATAAACTAATATGCTGAATTTGAAGGGTTTGATGAATTTAACAGTTGAATTAGTTTTTTTAAAGGTGTAGAAATATATTTTTAACTAATATTCAAATTCTTGCAATTATAATAATAATGGCACAAATCCGAGATAAAATGATACACTATAAACTATAAAATCAAACACTACTTGAAAAAATATATCAAAAAATGCAATAAGCTTGTCAGAGATTAAAAAAATGACAATTATCAAACACTTCCCTTCAAATATATATATTTTGTCAAACACTTATACACTATCCACTGTAATCTAACATTTTGATAGTGCCAAATAAAGCCTTAAACCCTTTTTTTTTTTTTTTACAAAATAAAGCCTTAAACTCTTAGCAGCTGTTTGCTTCCCATATTTCCTATTTTTTATTGGCTTCTGTTAACCGCTTCTTGGCACTGGTTAAACATACCATAAAAGAGAATTATTAGCATAAAAGGAAGCTGTTTTGATATTATTATAAATTAATTACACAATTTCAATACATTAACTTCTATATAATTTCTTTTTTCATATCCTTAACCGGTTATTTTCACTTCAACCAATAAATATAAATTAATATTGATTCAACATTGTCCTCGTATTTTTACAACTTATTTTATTTATTTTTTGGTAAATGGTCTAATGACGAGAAATTCACCATTAAGATAAATAATTGAAGAATTTTGAGTTCAAACTCCAACTTTTGCATATCACAATGTCCCTACTAACTGAACTACACTCACACAGACTTTACATCTTATCTTTATCACAATTGTTATCACACGAGTCTTTAATCTTTTTGTTAGATATTTAAATTGAATATAAGAAAATATTTTCGGTAAGTAAACGAGACCTTAATTTTTATTATGTTGATAGATAGACGAAATGACAAATAACCTTTAAAATTCACGCACATAAATGGAGTTGGTCGGGGTTTGAACGCTAATCACGGTGTCTGACCTAGTAATTTAAGTATTTTTTTATCAGTTGAGTTATGACCTGTGGACATCAAGATGTTAAATTTCTTAACTTATAATCTAGTCTTTTAAATCAAAAGAGTAAAATAAATCAAAAGAGTACACTTATTAGGGGGCTGTATCAGAAAAATTGAACGTGTGGAAAGCAATTTCCCTTTTTCCTTAGCCCAAAAAAGCATTTTAGTTTGAAGTCAAATAAAATTGACTAGGAAAAAAGCATTATCAGACACGAACGAAAGAACATAGGGAGTAGTTGAAGAAGAAGAATCATCAAGATGGAAAATGAAAACAGTTACGGTGGAAGTAGCGGTGGTTCAAACTTGGAGACATCGAAAGCAGAGAGATCGGTGTGGCTTATGAAGTGTCCTGTTGCTGTTGCTAAATCATGGCAGAATCATCCACCTTCTCAACCTCTTTCTAAAGTCGTTTTTTCTATTGATCCTCTTCTTCCTGAAGACGATCCTTCTCATCTTCAGGTTCTTTTTCTTCTTCTCTTTCACTATCCCTACTTTTGTTTTAATTGCTTTCTACTTTGATGTTAATTGTATTATTATACTTTGATTTTATGCTGTTTAGGTCGATTTCTTGTATACCTAATTAATTAATTAATCAATCAGGAATATAGATTTGGTTTTATTGTTATTAATCATTTTCTGTTACATTTTGTCAAAAATCCTATGCAATTGCAATTTTGGATAATGCAAAAAATTGGTTAAGGCTTGATACCTAGAAGTGTGCTCCTCTTTAGGTCTCAGTTTGAATCCTCCAGGTGCCAACAATTCTTGTGTTTGCTCTGCCTCCATTGGGACAGTGGGATTGGTTAATTATGAGTTCCAAACATGAGGATTCATTTCTAAACCTAGTTATTCATAGTGCTATGGCTGCCCTATTACGGCCGAACATCGCAGCCTTCGGCCGCTCATTTGGATTTCGATTATCGAGTTACATTTTGTCTCTCAATGACTACAATAGCAGCATTAGTCACAACAAATTGCAGAAGTCGCGGCACCAAGATTATCGTGCAAAACCCAATTAATATGAAAAGTTGTGCATATCTATTTTCTACACGAATCACACAATAAATTGTCATTCTGATGGATTGCATGAATTGTAATTTTCCCCTGAACTTTGTGCTTACAGCCACTTGTCAACTTCATATAGTTGGCGACTATTCTTCAGTTTTTTGAAGTCCATGTACAATATACCAGCTGGTGTTTTTTTTTTTTTTTGCATATTTCACTTGTTTGAATCATGATTTGAAGAGCAGGTCTTCTGATTCATTGTTTGAATCTCGATTTGACAACCATGGTTCCGACAAACTTTTAAGCCTATGTAAAAACTCATTTTGCCATCGATTTGAATGTTTGAATCATGAATGTTTGGATCTTTGATTTAACAATTTTGGGGCCAGTCACCACCATGTGCCATTATCCAGGATTGATTACTAGATTCTAAATCAAAACATTTCCATATTTAAAGGATTGCTTATTAGTTATTATATATGATATGCAATATTATGACATTTAAATTTGTTGAATGTGCACGAGGAGCTAATATTCAACTTTTAGATTCATCACCGTATAGTTAACTGCTTCTGATTAAATATTTTTTGCCTGTGTTGCTTTGAGGCAGTCATTGATTTATAACTCCTTCATAATTATGTCAGTTTACAATGGAGATGTCTGGCACTGAAGCTGTGAATATGCCAAAAACGTATTCTTTGAATATGTTTAAAGACTTCGTTCCTATGTGCATCTTCTCTGAGACAAGCGAAGGTGAGTTGCAATCTCTGCTCAATGTTGCTTGTCACTGTTGTAGTTACTAGTACTACTCATCATTTGCAATTTCATAATTTGAGCAAGACAATGTCACACATGTTAGATGTCTAGTATCTTGTAGATGATATGATGCTTATTTTTTAATATCAGTTTAACCATGCAGACATGTTAAATAAACTTGTGATGTTTTCATCAGTATTATGTTTATCAAATCTAGATTCACGATTTGGAAGGCCTTTTTTCCGTTCATGAATTGAACCTTGTGACATAACAAAATTATAAGCTGATAATATATCATATATAAACCTCAAACTAATTCAAGATTCAAGTTAAATATCAAATGACAAAAGAAAAGTGGTCGTTTATACAAAGTTGACAAGTAAAAAGTGGTTGGCTTCACTAAGTTTATGCAGTGATTCATTAGAAAGAATCAGGTCAGGATTCATCACAGTGAATTGTGATTCATCATAATGAATCAGAATCCAAGATGAGATTAATGTCTGAATAGATACAGAGATTTGTATTGATTGGATTCTATTTAGCATCAAATCGATATAAAACTCACATGTTTCGTAAGATGCAGATAACCATGGTTAAAATATTATGTTATTGCTAATTATGTTGAGTCGGTGGCTATTAAACTAGTTGAATTCCGATGTTTGTTCAAATATTATGTTTTAGTGATATATTGTGCTTATGTTTGTTCAGTTAAAGCCCCAAGTAATTAATAATTCATTTTCTTGTTTGTTTTAAACTCCAAAATCTATTTTCATTTGTTTGCATACACACTTAAATTTTCCTTCAACTCTATGCCTCTAATCTAATATTGTGGTCCTTCATTTCTCTTTCTTTTTCTTTTTTAATTTCAATCGTAAGTTGTAAGAAATCTGCTATGCAGTTCAAAAAACAAAGGTGAGGTAACAAGACTTAACTGCTGCAATTCAACTATAACATAGAGATATTTTTCATAAAAATAACTATTTGTTTTGGCATAATTGAGACTTAATGTAATTTCATGTCATATTGTGCTGTGTATTTGAGATGTGACTTTTTATTAAATGTTGAATATCCTACTTTTTCAATACTTTTTGAGTTTAAACATTGTTTGCAATGTATTTATTATCTTCGGTAGCAGCAACCACTCCTTGATCTACTACACAACTATATCATTGTTGGAGACTATGCTTTTATATCTGGGATCTAATGCTATGATTAAAATAAGAAATTAAGGTATCAAGCCACTTTGTAGCAATGAAACCACCTGCATTAATTTTTGGACTCTTTAGTACCTAGTCTGCTCAGTCTTTTTGGCTGTTTTATAGGAGGAATGTTTCCCCCCTGAATTTTTGACCTTTTCTTCATGTTCACCTTTTCTTCCTCATAACATGTTTTGATTGCAAAAATGAACCTCTGAACTGAACAATTATTTTCTGTCGTGAAAGTGATGTTTAGTTGAGAATTGACATAGGTCCTTTGTTTTAAGAATTTCAACCATTGTTTCATAACATGTTAGTAATCACAAGTGCACAACCAATGTTCTTTTATTATGTTCTTTTATTTCTCGGAGTTTTTGATAACTGTGAGTTGTGGTATATTTATAATAAAAAAAATGATGGGTGCTACTTTTCTATACAGCTTAATTTTCTTTCAGTTATCACAGTAAAGGTTGGCTTCCTTAACAGTTTTACCTTTATTTTAGGTGACAAGGTTGCAATGGAAGGGAAAGTAGAGCATAAGTTTGATATGAAGCCACGTCATGAAAACATGGATGATTATGGAAAATTGTGCCGGGAGAGGAC
>Ga0099826_10002079_pt1 | contig 12657 bp, 6 predicted proteins | sample Mtrugardesep15_FD_76830 | JGI IMG/M metagenome (GOLD analysis project Ga0099826, IMG submission 76830) | Root nodule microbial communities of legume samples collected from California, USA - M. trunc garden sep15 | ecosystem: Host-associated > Plants > Roots > Nodule | place: USA: California...
ACTCAGTTTTCTACTAAAATATTAATGCCAACTAATTTATAAATTTGATCTAGAAATTGTCAACACAAGTATCAAGACACACAAACACAACATTCAAGTATTCAACAAAAATGGGAAAAAAAATTAAACAAACCTTCGCATGTGTAACATAGAACTTTAGCCGGTTCATCTCACTGGCAATTCTTTCCAGCAGCATACTTTGAGTCTCTCTGACGCTTGTCCCATTCTCAACTTGCTGCACAGAAACCCCATTGCTTGATGGATTTTTCTCCAACAAATTCACATCTCCATTTGACCAGTCAGAGGGTACGCTAGGCAGCTCCTTTATTAGTTTCTCAACCTGCAATTGTGAATGAATCTTGAGCCAATTCCCTATCTCTCTCTCAACCCCAAATTTCCAAAATCAATGCAAAATAAAAATCACTTTCAAAAAAGTGAATTTTATTATGGTAAACAAACACAAAATAACTTCTGCTATTTAATCAAATCTCTAAAAAATCATCTCTAAATTATTAGATATCAAAATCACTTTTCTTTAATCCGTACCAAACGGGATACAAATCTTATCGAACATAATGTACAGACAGAATTACAGATGATGAAAAATCCCCTCAATCTTAGAAACCTTCATTGATGAAATAAACAACAACCAACCTAAACCTAGCCATGGAATTGAAATTAGACTCTAAACCCTAAAACTACACAAGTTAACTTAAATAACAATAGCATAATAATCTTCCAACACAAACAAATACACCGCATTAAAGTAAGTCTATGTAGCACTCACACTTCAGATTGAAGTTAAGTCTGGTGTCCATACCACATTGTACTAAATCTATATAGCACCAAAACTTCGGATTGAAGATGAGTCTGGTATCGGACATAACAACACATATTTGCATTCAATCAATTCTATTTTTTAAATTATTATCAGTCTCTACTCTACCTGTCATGTTGTGGCTTGTGCGCGTGTATAGTACTATGTAGCAAGATTACACAATCGCTTGATAATCAAATTAATAAAATGTCATTAGATCTAATATCAAAAAAATCACCAATTCTATTCAACGAACTATAATTAGTAATTAGAATCACAGTTAAGCACGAAAGATAAAAAATCACAATTGTTACCTTAGAAACAACATGAAATGTATCAAGAAGAAGCTCCAAAGTCTCTCTGGCAGAAGCAGCTTCAGATCGTTGCTTCAAACCATTCTCTATAGCAACAAGCGAAACATCCACAGAACCTCTAAACTGCTCAATCTTCTCCCTCAACTCCACAAGCGGCGCCCGCATCCGCACCACCGCCGCATCCACATCAACAAGCTTCGTACTCAAATTAACGAAATCAGCGTAATCGCGATTGATTAGATCAATGAGCTCGTGATTTAGCGATGAGAGATAGTTGTTGAGTTCTGATCGGAGAGTGTCGAATGGAACGAAGGTTCGGAGTTCGGAAATGTAGGATTCGGAATCGAAGTCAGGGGAGAGGAAGGAGGTAGGTTTGAACCAGAGAGGATGGGAGTCGAGTGGATCGGAGAAGAGGTTTGTGGTGGATCTGTGATGCGCTGGGATTGGATCCGCCATTGTTGGGGTTCAGAGAAATTTCGTTGAGATTTGCTGAGAAATTGATTTGTTTATGCGTAGAACTGGAAAATGTACAACATAACTGTAAACTGTTCGCACCGGGATACTTATCAAATTACTTTATGTTTTGTAGATTATAGTACAGTTACTTGACATCATCGTTTTTGTAACGTTTACTTAACAAAACAACTAAATTGAAAATGTTTAAAACCTTAAAAGGACGTACGTGTGATGGAAATAACTTAAAAATAATTATTATAAACGTCAAACTTAAATGATTTATGTGTGATAAAAATAATTTAAATGACAAATTTATTAGAAACCTCAAACTTAAAGAACACCTAATGTAACTTAGCCTACTTTAAATTACTCTCTCAGTCTCAAAATAATAGTTTGTTGTCTAAGAAAATTGTTGTTTTCACTTTTGATTTTGCTTAAAAACTCACCCGGTGGCAATTAACTTTCGAAATTCTTTGTTCCGCAATAGTTAACTGTCGAAATTTCATTTTTTTAGTGTAAATATGACCGCAACTATTTGACCAAAAAAATACGACGGCAATTAACTGTCGATGGAAGTAAATGTATAATTTTCAAGTGTTTTATAGCCAAGGCTGATTTGGGAAGGAACATCAATCTTCGATGTCTAATGCACCAACATAAAGAATTTCGATGTTGGGTTAACAACCCAATTGAGTCTTTGTAATTCTTATTCTTACTTTTGTTGGGTTAACAACCTCATAGTAAACTATTAGGATGCATGTTCTATGTTTCCTCCAAAACCCTTCTTCGACTCCCACCCTTTCCAACAACATCTAATGTTGATGTTATTCTACTCCACCGTTCTTTTTCTTTTCTCTGTGTTTCTTCTTTCCCACCCAAATATTTTATATGCGTTTCATTTTGTTTCAATGTTTATTGTTTGTTATGATTCAAATATAAGTAGAGTCAAGTCATCAAAGTGGAATCAACAATTGGTTAGAGAAAAGGAACATGTGTCACTTGATCCAACAATTAAGGGATAATATTATCTTAACCTTCTATAAAAGGGAGCAATTGTTAACAAGAAGGGGAGGAAAGAAAAATGATGAAAGTCTCTCCTCTCTCTCTTTGGTACTCTCTAGTAGAGTAATTTCTTCTATCTTTTCTTTTATCCTTTTATGTACTAAGAACATCAATTTTAATTGAGTTCTAATCTATCAATTTTACTCTTCATTCAATAACCAATTCACAATTATCATTTTATTCAATTCACAATTTGAGAACCATTACATTGTTTTAATCTTTTTCTTGTATTTTGTGTTTTTATTACGTTCAGGACCAAATGGTTGCAATTGTTATCATAGCGATCGAGTTTTCAAAATTAATCGTTGCTACCCACGCTGAGTGGTATTTGAAGAAGAAGAATAATAGGAAGGATGAGGCAATTCACAACCTTACTTTTTTTCGTTGCATATATATTATTGAAAAATATTTAAATTTAATTTAAAAAAAATATCTGAAGAAAGTTACTTTTCAAGAGAAATTTTATCACTCGGGTATAATATATATTTTATCATGTCAATATCAAATGTGCACCAAACATATAACAAGATTAAATAATGTTGTCATCTTTATTATCATGTGTTAACAAAACAAAGGATATAACAAGTGTTTGTCTTGTCGGTATTATATCATATCGTTATCCAACTTTTTATCATATTATGTCTATATCTTATCATATGCACCAAACGGGCTCTTAAGGTTTAACTTCACTTATTATCTTTGTTTTAAAGAAGTTAAATGTTTTGATATAGAAGTTCTATGTTTAGAATTATTCTAAGAAAATATTTCAAACTTTAAAATGGTTATCATTAAAAGAATTTTTCAACCTCATCCCCCCTCTTCAACTTTTAGAGAGATCATTAGAAGAGGTTGGTAGAGATATAGGAAAACATGAGAGAGAGAGAGAGAATGAATAATGCAAGAATGATTGAGTATTTCTTTCACCTTCATAGAAATCATATTGGAGGAGGTGAGAGAGATATAGGAAAATATGAGAAATACATAATGTAGAAATGAAAATGTGCGGGCAGCGTATTGTGCACCTTAAAGACTAAATAATTAAGAGTAATTTTTAAGTCGCATACGATGAATGATATGATATGATAGGGGAGCATGAGCTCTTCGTTAAATTCAAAGCCACCAAAACTTATTCATTTTTATTATAACTGAACCTGGTCTTAACCAAAAGAAACGGGAAAAAAATTGAAGCATTCACATCTGCTTCACATTAAAATAACATATTTTTATTTTTATTTTTTTTGAAGAATAACATATTTTTTATTTATAGAGTAAAATAAAAGGACTAATTATTAATCATAGGTTCAGTCACTTTTTTGATTTGGCGAAGAACGGATTTGTGTCAATTGCTGATATGAGTGGTTTAGGTTGGGGAGTAGGGGAAGATGTATAGTCTTGACGTCAGAGGTTACTAGTTTAGGAGGAGGAGGTGAGTTAATTTTGCAGATTGTTGTTTAATTTTTTTTTGCTGGAGGGAGTGGATGACAATTGCGATTGACAGCTAGACCCCGACAGATGATTTAAAGTCTGCAGGGTATATAATATGTTGACAAATGTTGACGAGTCTTTTTGGTCTAAATTCACAAACATTTTATTGCAAAAGACAACTACTTTAAAGGTGACGTTGCTTGGTTGGCGATTACGACAAAATAAAATTCCTACAATAGATACCATGCTGCGGCAATGGGTATTAGCGCAGAATAATATTATTTTTAAAATTAATATTTGAATTCCTACATAAGCTTTTGGATTGTCACTACTCTAAAATTGATATTTTCATATTTTTAAAATAGTGAGAAATGATTTTTACTAGAAAATAAAAAAAGTGTAGTTTGTTTGTGCAAAAAGTTGGTGTGACTTGCAAAAATGAAGATAAAAAATTTAAGTTGTAAATTAACAAACAAACAAAAAGAAAAAGTTCATTAATGTGTAATAGGTCAAAATAAAGAAAAATATCTCAACGTAAAATACAAGTAAATCTAAAGAACAACACAACAAAAAATACTAGATAACATACAAACTATTTTGCATGTGATTGAGGCTAGATTTGAACCGAGAACTTCAAGGTTGAAGCACAACTTTCAACCAAAAAAAACTCACGGGAACATACGAACTATTTTTTTTTCTTCAAAATTGACCAAGCTTTAGTCCCAATAAACAACTAATATTATTAATTTTGTTAATGTGAAATGACCTAAAATTTAAACAACATATATCCTGTTACAAAATAACCATTCTAACTTTTAATGTTGTTGTATTTTTTTTAATTATTGTTTTGATTTGATTAACAGCTTATTTTAATCAATTTTCAAAGAGAAACATTTTAGAAACTCACTAAACATTGGATAATGTCTTATTTATTAATTAATTAAAAAATAAAAATGTAATTAATATATAATTAACTTTTAATTTGTTTGCTAGAAATAGATTGGGTTTACCTTGTTAGCCTTGAGGGTCAGGTCCCCCCTCCTGTTTTTGTTGTTCTTTCTTTTTATTAATCTAATGGGGCTTGTTTGTTGACAAGTTTCCTTTTCCTTAAAAAAAATGTAAAACAATTGGATATTAAATAAATAACAAACATTAACTTTCTCTTAGTTTAATGAACCATGCATGATTAGGAAGTAAGGCATTTTAATCATAAACACGACCACAAATTAAATGCACCAACTACCAATATATCTTGCAAACATGTCTATCATATTCTTCGTATAGTAAATATGACTATTGAAGTCACGTATTTCAATCACAAACAACGTCATCAACTACAAACATGAACAACCAATATATCATGCAAAAAATATATTTTGTCCTCTTTCTTTATATATTAAATAAGCTTATTTGAGTCATGCATATCATGTGAGAATGAATATTATATATGTTAGAAATATAGTGATAGTAAATTTTAACTCTTGTTCATTTATGTATCACATATATATATATATATATATATATATATATGTATATATATATATATATATATATATATGTTAAATAACTTAATTTATTTTTTTATAAATCATGTAAGAATGAATATTATATATGTTAGAAATATAGTGATCGTAAATTTTAACTCCTGTTCATTTATGTATTATGTATATATTATCTGTTAAATAACTGATTTTTTTATATATAAATAATCACATAAAATTTTGTAAGGTATTATTACTTTATGGACAATTCCCTAAAAAAAAAAATTACTTTATGGACAAATTATAAATTCATAATTTACCACTTTGAAGTTAAAACGGTGAGCATCAACAATGTCAAATTTTGTTTTGGTGAAAAATGTTAACTATTTATTTGTTTTCTGATTTGTTTTCGTCTATTGTTTTTTCTTTTTCCATAAAATGCTTAAATTAAAAAATAAATAAAAACACTTGAGCTTAAAAAAAAAAAACTTGAGAATGCACGAGTACAAACATTGTTACCCTATTATTATTTGAAATATAATATTATAAAAAATTATTGCACCTCAAAATATTTATACTATAAGTGCAGTATTAAAAATAAAAATCATCATTGATGGTCTACAACGTTACTTGATACGATGTGATACTCATCAATGCATATAATTTGTTGGACTTTTTGATTCTTCTATAAAAGAATATAAAGAAACTCATAACCAAACATATAATTTCATTATAGTTTCAATTAAAATCTATTATCTATTTATATACAGGATTTTCACACTTACGCTTTATTTGTTTAATACATAATTGGATCTTATGGAACCAACACGTAACGGTTTGTGACACAACGAATGCCGAAATCAAGGTCGATATTAATCAAAATCATTTGCCCTGCAAGTTGTACAAATTCACGTGGTACTAAACTCTAATCGAACTCTCAGGTATGCTCATGTGATTATATTATATGTTTGTATAACATTTTTTCTTGGATGTTAAAAACTAGTAATGTTATTGAACAACCATAAATTCGTTAAAAAAAGATTAAATTATGGTAAAAAAGTTGCATTCTCACTAATTAAATATAATACTAGTTTGTTTCTATGATGTTGACTGATTTACTATAGTGAATTGGTAACAAGTTTAACCTGTAGGCAACTCACTGTGGACGTGTTGCATTATTTTACAAAGGGTGTTGTCAAAGAAGGTGGGTTATATTTAATTAGAGAAGTATGATTAAAGGGATAAGATGATCATAAGGATATTTTTGAAAGGGCAAAATTACTTATGGCTAGATAAGTTACTTGATAGATATATGCATAAATGTACATACATCTTCTCATGGGGCATAAGGATGTGCTGCAGTAACTTTTACAATATTACTGACAATCGGAAGAAATAGACAACTTTTATTTATACCTCACCGCGTAAGAATAATGACGAGTTTTATTCAATTTTGACTAATGTTCATTTGCAGCTCTTCATGGTTTATGGCTATATTAAAATACTCTTAACTTTACTACTCCATATGTTTCACCTTGGAGTCGGTTCATTCCTTGTAGATGATTGCATCTTGGACTAGATTTTTAATCTTTCATTCATTTGGATTTCCGTCTTGTAGATGTTTATAGAGAAATTCAAACTACGAGAGGCAAAAGATGGATGGAGCAATATTCCAAAAGAATTAGAAAATTCTTAATGGAGCTTCAAGTATATTGCGCGGAATATGAAATTATTAGAAGAATCAGTAATATAATGGAGCTTCAAGTATATTGTGCGGAATACGAAATCCTGGTCGATAAAAGCAATCAAGATGAAGCTTATCTAGACGAGAGAAATGATGTAAACAATGAATAATGATAACCTTAATTGTAGATAAGTGTTTTTTGAATACCATTTTGAATAATAATCAACAATATAAAGTTTGTTTGAAATATTATGATTCTTATAGTTTTTGTGATATGTTTACGATTGATGGCAAGAGTAAGTTTTGTCTGAAATTGTACAAAGATTCCTTTTAATCTATACAAGCAATATATTATAAACAAATTAGCTTCAAATTTATTATTCAACTTCTTTTCACATGAATATATTAAAATATAAATTATTTGATGTTCAATTTATTTAAATAATAATCAACAATTTTTAATTTTAAAAAAATAATGTAAACATTTCATAAATTAAAACAAAAACAAATTGAAAGAAATTATATTGAAAATCATCGTCGTCATCATCATCATCATCCTCAACACCATCTTCTTCATCATCCCTATCTTCAATCTTTTTATTTTCTTTTTCAAAATGATAAAAATGAAGGAGGTTAATGAGAGTAGATGTTACACGAAACTATGAATTAAAAGGGAAGAGAAAAGCTTTGATACCAATACTGCATAATCAAGCCTTCTTGCTACTAGGTTTAGTTTCCTGTTGTTTCTGCCCAACTATGGAAAATTTCTTCACTTTCTTGGAAAGTACACACCCGCGCAACGAATTCAAAAGGGAAAGGGGTTCTTGGTTGCACATTGGTTTACCATCACCTTAATCCATTCTCGATTTTTAGGGTTTTTAGTCAAATTTGAAGTTTCTTTCAATTATAAGCTAAAAGACCTATCTTCAATCTCATTAACCTCAAAAAAAAGCATAGCAAAAAAATCCTATTTAAAAAATAATTCAGATCTAAAATCTGTCGTACACTGATTTCTTCACCCAACACTACCCTCCACCTTGCTCTTTTCGTCTCAAGCATATGTCGGGTTCGGATATGGTTTTGATTTGAGCTGATATGGAGATGGGGCTTTCGTATTTGGAGAAAATGAACAAAAAAATAGAGTTATGTCAATATATAAACTAGATTGAATTGAATAAAAAGCAATAAGAACAATTGAACAATATATAAAAAGCAATAAGAACAATTGAATGGGGCTTTCACGATGTTTATATGTGATCAATATATAAAAAGCAATAAGAACAATTGAATTGAATAAAAACTAGATTGTCAGTCATAATAAATAGAGTTTCATCACAACAACATATATCAATTAGGGTTACATCGATTCATCTCAAACCTAATCTCTAAGAGTTTTAACTACTCATAATTGCGGTTACAAATAGCATAATCAATGAAAGAATTAAAACATACATAAACTGGAGTAGAGATGATGAAATCGCCCCTTTTGCAGCCTTCTGGGTGTTAAAATTGTACTTTAGCTCTCCAAAATCGTAACCCTTGCCTCTGAAACCAACTTCTGTTTAAATAGGAAATATTTTTTGAAGCCAAAATCGCGCTACGGTTGATAAAATCGCGCCACGATTTGCCTTAACCCTAATTCGTGTTCCAGATCTTTCTCAAAATCGCGTCACAATTTAGGAAATCGTGTCACGATTTTGTCTTCTCAAAATCATGCCTCTCTGCCAAGAAAATCGTGTTACGGCTTGTAAAATCGTACCACGATTTGTTGCTTTCAGTTCTGCATAAATTCTTGCTTTTAACACCCCTAGGCACTTCAAATTGCTTGTGAACTCTATCAAAATGTCAAAATAAGTCTAGAAAATTACGTAATGACGACATGTCATCAATGAGGAAAAGGGCGGTGATGACAGTGTTGTTGTTGTGATTCATGAAGAGTTCCTAAAACCATGTTTATCAAAAACAGTTCGGGATGATTACAGAAACAACAATCTGAGATATTTAGTTATTTCATTAAATTTCTTAATATTAATTCATAATGGTTCTTTTGTTAATTTTATGTTTTTTTAATTATTTTTTATATATATTAATTTATATTTTTTTTATATTAAAATATGCATTTGTTGACGTGAATAGTTGTTTTTCCATGTGTGGTTTGTCAAATCATTGTTTTGCATGCCACCTTATTAAAATACTGGTCACATCAATATTTTTAAAAGACAAATTGGGAATAAGGATCAAGATTACAAAAAAATAATAGTACATAGACAATTTTATTCTATTTAAAAAAGGTAGGACCAATTTCATAAATCAGTTAAAATACGAGACCAAAAATACAATCCTAAAAAAATTCATTCCTATTACCAAACACAAAACAACTTAAAAAAATTAACCAATCCCTCGGAAAAAAAAAATTAAAAAAAACTAACCTACGTAGAAAATAAAAAATATGATGAAGTGAAGAAAGTGAAAACGAAAAGCAGCAGGTGACGAAGTGAAATAACAGCAAGCAAGAGAGAGCATCGACGCAAATTACCAAGTGAAGTGAATCCTAACAGTAAGCAACATTTTCTCATTTCACTTTCGCGGTATCGTCGTTTTTGTAATTAGGGTTTTTCATTCAATTTCAACGATGAGCAATAACAATATTCCACCCAAGAATCCACCACCGGCGCCACCGTCGTTTTTGTCAATCCCCGTTAACCCTCAACCAATTCATCTTCTCTCTCAATCTCACCCCCAAATGCAAAATCCTTCTCAATTCCCCGGTCATTTTCAGCTTTCACAACCCCAAACCCATGCAATTTCACAACAACAATCACAATTTGTAAACCCTCGTTCTCACCCCCAAACCCTACAACAACAACAACAACAACACCAGCAGCACCAGCAGCAACAAAATGTGGCTTCTCCTGCAACTGGAAGTACAACTTCATCTGCGAAGCGTTCGCATCACAAGGCGAATTCGCGTCCACAAGGCTCACCGAGTGGTAACCAGACATCTGCATTCAAGACTATGGAGTTAACACCTGCTCCTTTGAGAAAAAAGAGGACTTTACCGGCTAATTTAATACCGGAAAAAGTGGCTAAGATTGTACCTGAGTCTGCAATTTATACAAGGTTAATTGAGCTCGAGGCGCAGATAGATGCTGCTTTGAATAGGAAAAAGATTGATGTTCAGGAGGCTGTCAAGAATCCAACTTCGGTTAGGAAGACGCTTAGGGTTTATGTGTATAATACGTTTTCGAATCAGACAAAGGATTCTGGGAATGTTGGTGGTGTTGATGAGCCGTCTTGGTCGCTTAGGATAACTGGGAGGATACTGGAAGAAGGTGGTAAGGATCCTGTGGTGGGAGGGATTTCGAAAAGGGGAAGTATTGTGTATCCGAAGTTTTCGGCTTTCTTTAAGAAGATTACGGTGTATTTAGATCAGGGTTTTTACCCGGATAAGCATGTTATTGTGTGGGATAGCGCTCGTTCGTCTGTGCAGCAAGATGGTTTTGAGGTGAAGAGGAAAGGGGACAAAGAGTTTACTGCAGTTATTAGGTTAGGAGTGAATTACTCGCCAGAGAAGTTTATGGTTTCGACTTCTTTGGCGAAAGTTTTAGGGATTGAGTTTGATACCCGTCCTAGGATAATGGCTGCTCTTTGGAACTATGTGAAGTTCAGGAAGCTGCAGAGTCCGAATGACCCTTCGTTCTTCATGTGTGATGCTTCTCTCCAAAAAGTGTTTGGGGAAGAAAAGATGAAATTCTCGATGGCTTCACAGAAGATATCACAGCATTTATCACAACCACAGCATATACACCTGGAGCATAAAATCAAGCTTTCTGGAAATTCTCCTGCTGGAACTACATGTTATGATGTGCAGGTTGATGTACCTCTTTCGCTAGAGAAAGACATGTCTGCATTCTTAACAAGTATGGAGAGGCACAAAGAAATTGATGCTTTTGATGAAGTGATTAGCACTTCTGTAAAGAAGATCCATGAGCATCTTAAGAGACGGTCTTTCCTTCTTGGCTTTAGTCAGTCTCCAGCAGAGTTTATTAATGTGTTGATAGCTTCTCAGAGCAAGGATCTAAAGCTTGTTGCTGGAGATGCCAGCCATAATGCCGAGAATGAAAAACGTTCTGAATTCTACAATCAACCATGGTAAGCATTTTGCTACTTTAAATAATTTGTTGTGTTTAGACTAAAAGGCATGCGAGAATGGTAATTTTAATTTACGGTTTGGTTAGCTATGACCTTAATGTTTGTGTTTATTTGCTAAATATTGAGAGTTGAAGAGAGAGACATCCTTTAAAGTTTGCATTTTGAAGAAGCAGCTTTGTCTGTGTTGGGAACTAATTTTAAAGATGAGTGCAACACTTTAAATAACTTCATATTTCATGCTGCTTTGCAGTATCTGTGTTTGGTCCAGTGTATTAAAACCCGTACCAGCCGCCTACTCGGTCGAGGCCTTGAATTTGGTTACACAGGTCAGACCAACGGGTCACTGGCCAAACCACACGAATGATAATATAATAAAACTATACATTTTATTGTCAGTGTGTCAGATGAGAACTCTTGTTTATTATTAGAAGAACGAATTCTAAATAATAGTCATAGGATTGAATCTGCTGCTCAGATTACAAAAAATAATTTAAGGGTCATGTGACCAACCAATAGCTAAATGAGCATAATCCTCCTTTTGGTTCCGCCCAACTGCAAACCCATTTTGTCGGCACTGTGCAGACCGCACATTCTTCTTCCTTATTTGGACGATTCGACTCTATTCTTATTGTTGTATCGTTTTCAAATTCCAACTATTTATTTCTTTTTTCATTCTTCTGATAATTCGGCTCGAAGGCGTGCATCGTCCTTTTCATTTGCTTAGCCATTTATTCCTTTTTCTATTTAATCGGATGATTGGCGCTGATCTTTAAAGATACCACAGTATTGCCTTTTCATTGTTCTTGTTTTTGTTTAGCCTGAACATTGGGTTTTCTTCCTTTTCTGAATGAACACTCCCCCCACCCCAATTTTTAGGTCTCACACTAACTGATAAGATCCCAAACTAAAGAGATAAATGAAACTGTATTGTTAATGGAAATGAGAACTATTCCAGTGACTAGGTCCCTGTAATCCCAGAGCAAGAGCTCCTCAGAGAAGAGACATTTCTCTCTCAGCCTATGCCATACGGTTCCTAACTGTGCACTTCTTATACTTCGTCTCATGTGTATTTCCTCTCCACTCTCTAACGAACTTGCCAGCTCACCATTTCCCTCTTCCAGTTGGGCTTTTATGATCATACTTCCAGTTTCTGATTTTTTGGCTGTACTGCCTAATATGTCACTTCTTCTCTGATGTGAGAGGTGGGGTGAAAAGACACTGCACAATGCCTGTGGAGGAGGTGACGGACTCCCAACTATTAGTGGG
>Ga0099826_10002080_pt1 | contig 12653 bp, 5 predicted proteins | sample Mtrugardesep15_FD_76830 | JGI IMG/M metagenome (GOLD analysis project Ga0099826, IMG submission 76830) | Root nodule microbial communities of legume samples collected from California, USA - M. trunc garden sep15 | ecosystem: Host-associated > Plants > Roots > Nodule | place: USA: California...
AACTAATTGTAATTACCCTAACCAATCATAACTAACTGTAACTAGAGTTAGTCTATCGGTTAAGTCCAATTAATCTACGAGGCACAACTGGCTTGTATAGCAAATAACCATGTTAAGGCTTAGTATCTAATAGATTCAATGCTCAATTTTATTCTATATCAATTTTTGGATTCAATTTGATCCACTTGGGAGCTAAGTGACCTTATCAATTTAATGTTTGTAAAATAAAAGAGCAATTCATATGAAATAATGCACATGTTGACACATCGAAACCTAAAATAAATTCGAGAGAAATCAAATTGACATGTATACTTAATCTTGTATAGACTATATCTTATGTTGATTTTAATGATATCCTTTGCATGTAACTATTAAGACTATTTTGTTTATGTTGATTTTAACGATATCCTTTGCATGTAACTATTAAGACTATTTTGTTTGAAGATTCATAAAATATTTAAAGGTAAATTTAATACTAGTGTTTTAGAGAATGAATCTATACAATATTTTTTAAGGAATTCCAACTATTTACCTCATTTGACTTATTATTCCCTTACCCATGCAGCGTTTTGAATTTTTAAAGAAGAGCTGACAGGTATGTTTTTAGATAGACTACTATGATCGATGATATGCAAGATGTGAATATGTAAGATTTTGATATGTGATCCCTAATTTTTTGAATAAATCAAAATTTGTTTGGTCTAAATAAAGTTCCTACATGAGTTTGAACAAAGCCAAAACCCATAAAAACAAGTGGACCATTCATATTGTGGAATCTAGCAAGAAATCCAAAATGCAAAATATTATGACCGGATAAGCCATTGTCTTAAAACTTACCAAAAGTCAATCGTAGTACATAAGGTCGCATCAAATCAAATAATTGGAAATCAGTAGATAAAATTTTAAAACACAAAGAATAAACCAGTAGAAAACAAAAGACCTTTATAACTAGTAACTACTAATAATTATCATTTAGTCAAAAAAAAAACTACCAATAATCATCATGATTATGATGATAACAATAAAACATTATATAAAAGAAACAAGGCATTTCTCTTTTCCTTTTTTCATATCGCAAATTAAAAGTAAAAGAACCTAAAAATGGCCACACATCACGTGACATCACGTGCAGATTCTTCTCCTACATAGTAAAAATCTCATAAAATCTATGAACCAAAACCCACACATTATTCGACACGTGTCCAATTCGAACCTCTAGTACATGTCTTCTAGAGCTTTAGACTAGTACAACCTTGGTCCTTGGTCAGCATCCAATAGTTATAAACCCACACCCACGCGCTTGCCTCAAGCCTAAACTCCACGCGCTACTGTGCTAGTGCTATCTCCAATTGATGAGCCAAGTAAGAAGGAGCACTCAAATGAGGAAGATGCCCCTCCGTGTCCAGCCACTGCACCGTACTCTTCCCGCCGAGATGCTCCTTCATGTACGTCGCCACCGTCGCTGGAACGGACATGTCCCTCGCCGTTTGCATGATACAACAAGGTACCTTAACCAATCCTAAAATCCCTCTCAGATCACTGTTGAAAACTGTTCTTGAAACAAAGAGAGATATATCTGGTCTCATGTTGAAGAGTGTTCTGGAAAATTCTCGAACCGCTGTCGGAACATCAGCCCCGACAGCTAGTGGAGCAAAACCGTTTACCCATGCTTCATAGTTTGCTTCCATTGCCGAAAAAACTTGCTCAAATTCACTTTGCTCGAATCCTCCGTGGTAATTTTCATCGTTCAAGAATCTGAATAAATAAACATAAATAAATATCCCTGTAAACGACAAGGGCTGGGCTGAATAGTTATGAGGGTGATGAATGTTGTGTTACCTTGGGGAGGCACCGATGAGGATGAGTTTGGAGAAGAGTTCAGGGCGGCGAATGGAAGCTAACATTCCGATCATGGCGGAGATGGAGTGGCCGACGTAAGCACAACGAGTGACATGGAGGGAATCAAGGATGTTGAGGAGGTCATCAACGTAAGCATCAAGAGTTGTGTAGCGGCGGTAATCGAAGTAATCGGGGTTGACACTGCCGGCGCAAACGAGGTCATAGAGAATGACTTTGTAGCTACGGGTGAAGTAAGGGAGCACGCGCTGCCATGCTGATTGGTCGGTGCCGAAGCCGTGAGCGAAGACGATGTATTTGTCGCCGGAGCCTTCTACACGGACATTGAGTGCGTCGAGGATGGAAGTGCTGCCCATGTCTGGACAAAAGAAATGTCTGGGATTTGGTTTGAAGGTCAAAGGTGTGGCAGTGGATAGAAACGATGTTTTATGTTTATGTTTTGGATTTGGACATAAGAGGTGTGTGTTTTGGCGTTTGGCTTTTGGGAATTTAGGATATGAGCCAATGTGAATATGAATGAATACTAGCCTTGTCTGTTTTTTCTATCTCACTATGTTTTTCCTTTATTTGAGTGGTATTTATAAGAAGAAGAAAAAGTTGTTTAGCCACTCACACCACTCTAGATCATGTGAGAGAGAAAAATCGAGAAATTGATGTAATACATGTAATATTTGACAATATGATAATAAGAAAGAGTGAAAGAAAATAATAAGTTGAATGAGTATGGTGAAATTAGGTTAAGATCGTCTCAACTACTTAAAAAATGAAAATGATCATTTAAGAAAGTGAAGAAAAGACATTAAAAAGTTTGATGGGTCGACTAAACATGAGTTTATTAATCATAGAAAACATTGAACTCATAAATGGAACCCTCATTTCTATTTTATGTGAGAAATGAAAAAGATTTTGATGCTAAGAGTATTAGTCATTGACACAATGTTAAGAGTATTTACCTAACATTGTTGTGTTTATAATTGTCAAGATTAGTATCAGCATCAGTCATTTACATATAATATACAACTCCACAAAAAAGATTTAAATTAAGAAAAATATTTGTGTATTGTCAAGATTAGGGTTGCGACTATACAAGTATTTCTCTTGGATTAGATACATTGTGACCGCATGTCACATGCATCTCGGATGATTCAGAAGTAGATTTTTATCTTATTAAAAGCTAAAATTTTGATTTAGAAATATGGATCAATTTATCTTGATAAAGCAGCTGAAATACATCTGTGTGTAAATACATGGAGTCATAAGGTGTGACTACACACAACTTCAACCCCCGAAAGTGGAATGTATCAACAACACAATTTACTTATTGTGTCTAGACTAACCGTGAGTCATCTTAATATATTAAACAAAAAATTATTGTTGGTGTTCGTTCATTTAAATCTTCACATTTGTTTTAAATTGAGTCAAGATGAACTAGAAATCCATACCTCAGGCCCAACTATACCCACAGAGTATTCAGGATGACCACAACATTCGCATATTTTAAATCAACCATTGATCCTTCCCTCACGACAAGATCTTCACATATGATAATTGTTGTTGTGTGCAAATGTGAGTTATATGTCCCACATCAGATAAAAGAGTAAAGGTTGAACACCTTATAAGTAAGAGGACCCATAAACCCATTGCTCGACAACATTGGGTACGAACCATAAACCCATAAACCCATAAACACATTGGGTACGAACCCATAAACCTTATAAGTAAGGTTCCCTCAATGGGTTTCCGAACCATTTTACCTCAACAATACAATTATATAACGAGCTTCCTTCCTCGAGAAGCAAGGTACACACTCTTTATGTTTACCTCTAACTCTCCTAAATTTTCTAATAACTTGAGCGTTAGAGTGCTTATAATACACTATCTCATTGAAGACTTTGAGTTGTTGTCCACCACCGCACCCATCACTTATATCTGATGTTTGGGGACACCTTGAATTTCATTTTTTAACCTAGGGTCGATGGTCCAATGAGAATATGATTGCTCTCTAATTCTTTCCTAGAGGTGTATTCTTAATCGGTCAAAATAAAAGCCATAACATACCATTAAAAAAGGAAAAAAAAACAACGGCTAGCTCTGGCACCAATTTATCATTCAATCCCCGATTGACTTTTATTGGTAAAATAGCTTCCTTGCGGCTTCCTCGGTCATACGAACCTAATTTCCTTTCTTAGTAAGTCATTTTTATGGTTTATATTGTTTGAACTATGCTTATGCCAATTAATCTCTTCAAACTTGTTTGAAATTGGAAAGAACCTATTCGAGGGAGATATTTTCTTTGAAAAATTGTGCATGGTAAAATCGTTGCTAATATGGACGGTAACCATCGTTTGATGACTTACGATCCCTGATCATTGTACGTAGTTCTCATTAGGGGTGTTCAAAAAATCTAGTTAACCATAACCACACCACTAACTGGACCGTTCCATATTTAAAAACCCAAACCATTTTGTGAAAAAACTGAACCTCAACCATAAATAAAAAACCGGTTTCCATCTTACATAATTGGTTTAGAACCGGTTGACTAGTTTTCCTAATTTCTCTTCTCTGCTCGCTAAAACTCATCCAGATCTGCTGCCTCAGTCTCATCTTTTGTCTATGTCCGCCTCCACCATCGCCGTTATCTACAGCCGTCGCCGCGCCGTAACCATTCTTATTCCTGCTTCCTCTGCACTCCTCATTTCTCTCACTTATCTCATTCTTTTTCCCATTTCTTCAATTTTGGCCAATTTTGTTTTCTGAAGTTTCGATTCATGGTGCTAATTCCATTAAGCTTCTATCATCTTTGTTTTAGAGTTTTTTGCTAATGAGTTTTTCCTCTTTTGTTTATTAAGTAGTGTAGAATTAAAATCAAGGAAAATCGATTGAGAAGCTGCTTAATTCAATAAACTTACAAAAGCTTATAGATGTAGTGATGTAACTTCGTAGCTTACAGAAGCTTGATGTAACTTGGATTCAAATTCAGTTTCGAAACCTTTGGCCAGTTCAAAAGGAATCAACATGGGGAAAGTTTTGGGAAAATTTGGTTTCAGTAAAATACTGTTGTAAAACTAGTTAAGTAAATAAACCGGTTTTGAACCGGTTTTAACCGAAACTGAACCACTTGTGCAAAAATAACCGGTTTTTACTAAAACGGATTTGGTTACTAAACCAAACCATAAATTTGGTTCGGTTTGGTTTGGTTTCACAACCATGAACACCCCTAGTTCTCATGATAAATCTGTTTTGTTTTTTTTTAAGGAAGTTCTCATGATAAATCCATAATGCATGTCTTGTGGGATTGTAAGGAAGTTAACTATTTTTAATAGAAACCGAATATAATGTATTTTTTTTTTTAATTTGATAAAAATAGTGAAAAGAACAATAACGTAACACTCTCTCCCCCTCTTTCTAATTTTATCTATTAATATGTTTATTCTTATTTTATACTATTATAGATGTCGATCATATGTTCAACTTGGTTGACATTGTGGTTGGTGATATTAGTGACATTGGTTAACCACAATGTCACAAGTGATTTTTTTTTCTCTCTTTCATAAGGTTTTTTTGTTTGTTTGTACACTTGTGACATTGTGGTTGGTCAATATCACTAATGTCATCAACCACAATGTCACTCAAGTATCATCCGTTCAACTATCTCGCTAACAAAACATCAACTAACATATGTTAGTGAAAAATTACCAACTAAGAGCATGCGTTGCAACAACTAGGATAGATAAAGAAATTGGATTCCGTGTAATTAAGGGATTGCATATTCACGTGGTCGGAACATCAATGATCATTTGATTAAGGTCAAGCTATGAAAAAAAAATTATATTTAAATTGTTATTTCGTAATAATATATCAAATATGAATTCAAACTGATTGATTGAACGATAGTCGATGACCATAGATATGACAATGTTTCAACGAGGGATGATGTATGTTGTAGCATATGTGGGTTTGTGCCTACACACAATATTTAGATTTTTTTCTAGTAATAGTATAATGTACCAATGGTTGGCATTTTGAACACAAAGTTCACACTTATCACAAATTCTTTTTCTCTTGACCCACGCCAATCATCATATGGGGAGCGGATTGTCTCCAGTGACTAGAGAGTGCAGTGGAATCACAACTACACATTTTCCTCTACTTGATTTGGTCAAAATCATTAAATAGCCCTTGAATGGTGGAGATATACACTCGATTTCATCCGGTGAAAAATTCTCTCGAGAGAATCTCCATCCCATCATATGTATTACAAATCCTTTCTTGATAACATGCATTATGTGAAATCCAGTGTATAATTATAAATGAGGGATATTTACACGTGCGGTCAATTTAGGTATCCAAAAATAGATTTCTCCATTGTGGATGCTCTCAAAGCACTTGTTAAGAAATACAAAAATAAAAAAAACTTTTGGGATGCGAGTGTTCAACACATTGGATCTTTAAAAAAGACAATTTTTTTATACATTAAACTTATAAATTATTTCCTTATCGCACTTGTTAGCAAGACCCTATGAATATTATCAAGAATCAGATGCAAAATTGAATAGATGACATGTTAAATAATTGTTTAGTTACTTATACTGAGAGATCTTTGTTTATAATGCTATTGATGTAGGAGGTTTTCTATAGTATTTTCTACAACATTTTTATTTTAGCCCAATTTTTAAATTTTTCTGTTTTTGTTTCAGTTTGTTACTTTCGGCCCATTAGGATTTTGTTATTTTCATATTTAAGCTTAACATATGTAACCTAAGATGAACTTTTATTCATTAAATAATATTTTAGAAATTTTTCTTAATTTCTGGTGGATTCCGAAACCCTATTTTCACAAGTTTGTCACTTGCAATTGCAAACATGTTTCTTTTCATTATAAGTTTATCGCTTGCTAGCCTACGTTTCTGACTGCGAAAGCTACAAATCTTTATATATAATACTTTCCTTATTCAAAATTTCTGGATCCGACACAAGTATCAACTTAGTGAATGGAGATAGTCGGCTCAAACTATGAGTGTGATTGTTGGAGCACTTGGACACAAACAAAAGGTGTCGCTGATGATGACGAATAAGAAATGACAGTAGATGATTAATTCAACATGTATGGTTGTACATTCATCCAAGTTCAAGGCACTGGAAAAAAACGAGTACAAATGCTTTATTAGGGAAAACGAGTACATGTGTAGTGTACAACTGCTAGTTAGCTTTATTTTTCACTAGTAGTGTGGTACATCATAATCCAATTGTCAAGGCAACAATTGCTATCATTTGCTGTAGTTTGGTGTAGACGTGACAGAGATAGAATCTTTGCATGAATTGCTGTTGGATTATTAAAAATAGAAAGATGTAATGTAATATAACATAGTGGAATCTGATTCATTTGAAGTGGCCTTCAAATATAAACCTCTTTCCCCTTCATTTACCTAGCTTAAAAATATTAAATTAAATATAGTACACTATGCAGCATATGGTCCATTTCTTTCTTGTTTCCACAGAATACAAAATTCACACACAACAGGAAAATCAAAACGAATATGGAATTGACAAAGTCTGCACTTTTTTTTGTCTATTCGTAAAATTTCATTGTCTCTCTCTGACAAAGATGTAGCAAGCTGCTTTCACGTTCACCATCTCTAGTGTCTAGTAATATGCTTTCACTCGAAGCCACTAGTTAAATGCATATATAAAGAACTTCACTTATCTTCAATGCTAATTTATGAAAATTTATATGCATGCATCACATGATGCTTTCCTTTTCCTCTTCTATTTTTTAATTTATTAAAGATGCTTTCCTTTTATTCGATAAACACATATTGATTATTTGATACTAAATCCTAATGTTAAAGTTGATTGTCAAAAAAAGTTCCTAATGTGAAAGTTACGTACCATAATAATAAACTTTTAATATTTTTGAAGAATAACAATATAATTATCTTATTGTTTCTTAAAAAAAAAAACTTTATATCCATTAAAAACAAATTTATATATAGTCCCAAGTTTTTTCTTTTTTTAGCAAGCACAAGTTTTTTCTTTTTAAGCTCTACCAATGACGCAAAATAATATATAGTCCCAATTATATAAGAAGTTTGATCAAGTAATAATAATTCAAATTAAAATTCCTTCAAAAAAAAAATCAAATTAAAATAGATAACGAGATATTGGACCACAGAACAGGATTCAGATTAGTGGATATAAATATACTTCCGACCAGGTGGATAAACTAATTGACTTTAGGAAGAAAAATCTCTACGGCTCTAAGTTTATATATGGAAATTTAGAAAATCACACAGTTATTTGATTTCGACCGTCTGATAAAGATTACATAGCTTGAATTTAAATCAATTTTATCTCATTCAAAAGTAAAATAAACATACACAAAATATTAGTGTGTAATCTAAAAAAAACAAATGAAATAGATAGTATAATGATTATATTAACAAAAAAAGGGCAAGCTGTCAAGGACCTCAAGGTTCTACATAAAGCCAATAATTTTGCACCATAGATCATCAATGAAATCAAAGATAAGAGAATGCAAACAAGGCTCATCCAAAAAGAAGTAGATAAGTTTTGAATATTGGGGCCCTTGCTCAAACTGGCATATTCATATTGTGACCCCAACGATAAGGAGAGACAATGTAGGTATTCCAAAGTTCTATATATGGTGTTGGCACAAAGAAGTGACCTAGTAGTTGGGACAAACTTTCTTCCATGTTTAATTGTTCTGCTGACTCATTACTCTCTCATATGTTTTCTTTTTGCCTTTTCTAAACCTTGACTTTTTTCCCTATCTTTAAAAAGATAATGCTTTGTGTTTAGCCATCTTCTATCTATTATTCTTGACTAAATGGAAAGTTTAGAATGAGAGAGACGTGTAACTAATCCTCATTAATTAAATGCAAAAACAAATTATCCACTATATTATTTTTGGGTACGTGGACAAAGAATTAAACACTACCTGAAACGATGAAAACATCCCACAAATGCAAAAATCTCAACTCTACTAAATGAAACTGTTGCTCTTTATTTTTGTCACTAAAGTTGCTTTTCTCTTAAAAAAAACTATACCCTAGGGTTTAAGTAGTTACATTTGAAAAGTCAAATAGATTTGACTCTCTAAAGTATGAAATCCGAATTTAACGTTGCAAAGTCTAGAGATTAATATTAAGTATTTTTTGGTTCCACTATAGCGATTTAAATGTATTTATTTTTGTGATATGAAATAAATTTTTATTTTGTTGATGGTTCTAACAAATTTGTCCCTGAGAAGTATATGTGAAGATGGGAAAAGAAGTTCTCACTGTTGTCCTTGTGTGATTTATTCTCAGCACTGCAAGTGCAACCAAATGATGGTGGGTTTGGGGTACAGGAAGCTTGACAAAAAGAAGGTGCTACCTGCCTTTGCGTGGAATTTCCGTTCAACTATATGGGATAAGGATTCTAATTTAATCCAACGGTGGTGCGTGCAACACCTTTAAAACAAGGGTATCTAAACTAGGGTTCCTATACTTTTCAAGAATTCCAAATTTAAAAATTATCATTCAAAAAGTTAAACATTACAAATTCTTATTCTAATGTATTGAATACACAGATTTTCATCAAAATTTATTATTAAAGGTTTTTAAAAAAATATCATGTGACACTCCTTAACATTTCCTTCAAAACACTCGTTAGCAAAACAAAACCAAAAAACAATAATGTTATCCCAAAAACAATATAAGGTTAACCCACACCAATGGATAGTATCAAAATTTAAATCTGATTTTCTTGCTTTCATCTGTCAAAAAGAGGGTAACTTTAACATTATCAAATGGTTTAGCCATTATCTCCTCATTCTGCCGAAAACAATGTAAATTTCTTTCTCTCTAACAATATGCATAGAGGACCTTATTCTTCTAAAGAAACAACACAACGAACTAAAATACAAAACATAATCAGACAACTGACGGGATTCATTGGAGAACATTTATTAGTTCTTTTATGAAGAAAAAAAAATGAATATATTAGTTAATTTGAAGAGATTTTTCACAATGAATGCTCTCATTCTTATTAATAACAAATAAATCTGTTTTTTTTTAGCAAAATAACAAACACATGTAAAAACCTATACTACTAATATAGAGGGGAAAAAAAAGGACACAATTCTTTTTGGTATATAGATATAAAAACAAGTAAATTATGAAATAGCTGTGATTTCTTTTACAATAAAATAAGCATCATTTAAAATTTGAAATAACCAGAGGACAATAAAATAGCTATGAATTAAGACATTTATCATTCATATTTTAAAATCCAAATACAAGTTATCGATATATATAAAAAAAAATCAAAAGCCACAAGTATATTAACAAACTAAACTCTTAATCTTAATGGTCAAAATAAATTGTTCTACATATAGCCAATGATCAAGATTAATGAAAGATCTGCGAACTTTAATTGTATTCATCCTTAAAGAAACAATGTCGGCGGTGTTCTCCCATTTTAGCTATACGTGGTCTTTAAAATCACCAATTCAATTAAATGGATTGTCATATGGGTACTTCATATGCATTGTGGTCCGTATGGAGTATATGGAAGATAAAAATTGGATGAGAAAGTCATTCTATCCTATTAGTACGCATGAGAATTATTTGATGGGATTTTAGAGTTTAGACTCTTTTTATCGACTCAATTGTGATTTTAGACATACTCATTGAAATCCACTTAAATATACAAGTCAATTAACATATTTTATCTTTGATTCATCCTGTACATATGCTTAGTTTTGCTCTTTTTCTTCTTGAGAGATCCACACAACAATAATTACATAGAATTGTACTATGTTAACTTTCCTTTTTTATGCACGCGTGTAAGCAATAAGTGGTAAGTTCCCACTTATTTGTGGGCATAGAGCTCTCTACGTTAAGAATAAAATTAGGATGTGACTTTTGTATCACATATTTTCATGACTTTGATATACATGATGTTCTTTAAAGTTCATGTCAATTCTCACTAGGGCTTCATCCCTCAATCAAGAGAGTAAATCACTAGAATTTCCTGCGCAAGCTCCACCAATTAAATATATATGTGCATGCTCTTTTCCCCCTCTCTTTTTGGCAAAAGTTCTCATCCAATCCACACAAACTTTACGTTTTTCCTTGCTCCAATCAATTTACCACACAACTATTCTGAGTAAAATATTATTTAAATTACTTCCACTAACATTCAATAATTATCACATTTATTTCGCGTGTATTAGGAAAATGAGCTATGCTATTTACAACGAAAATAAGCTTTACGAAAGCATCTCGATAAAAACTTCGGCCAATTAAAATTTAGCGCTAGCGGAATACATGGGTGTGGTGGGTGGATAACAAGCTGCATGTCAACAATAATCATACAATAAAAACGTTCCTTCTACGTCGTGAAAGTTTCGTTGGCCTATTATTCTTTAACAATAGCATTTCTCTAAGAAAATATGATGAATGAAAGAAAAGGAATGATGATTCAACTAAGTTATCCATATTATTTATTACTAATTGTCACTTTATATTTTTAATCTGTCTCCAAAAAACATAGAAGAACTAATATACATATGTAGCCGATCGATAAAACCTATAAAGTTTTTTCTAATTTTGAGATAAAATGCAACAAAATTTGCATATCCATATCTATATTTTTGACCAAATCCAACCTGATATAATGAAATATTTTATGTGCGTTATAAATTGTGCTTCGTTTTTCTTTCAAAAAAAAAAAATTGTGATTCGTTTAGATATTACGTGCGTTTTAAATTGTGCTTCGTTTAATCATGACATAGAAAATAAAATAATAAAATTTAGGGTTTAATATGTATTTCGTCCCTGCAATTAGAGGTCGTTTAAAAATTGGTCCTTGCAATCGCTAATCCTTGCAAACTAGCCTTACAATGTTTAATCATTTTAAATTCCATCCCTTGACTCAGTTAATCACTGCCACGTCACTAAGATAGCTTGAAATGACAAAAATACCCTTGAGACTATCAAACAAACGTGAAATTACCATACTACCCATGTATCAACTTCATCTTTTCTTCTTCTCCCTTCTGCAAAAAACGTTCCACATTTATGATTTTCCCTTCCATTCATCTTATTTTTTTTCCTTTCTACAAATCAATCCAAATCTAAAAATCCAAAGCTTATTACTTTTCTTTTCTTAAATCCAAATCTAAAAATAAAACTTGCTATGGTTTTTCATCTTCAAGCAGCATCTTCATCTTCTTGCTATGGTTTCACATGAATGTTTTTCAAATATATTAAAAGTTTCCATCAAAACAAACAAAAGAGGTTGAAATTCAAAGTATCCCCAAAGATGAATCAAGAGAATAACAATAATATCCCCAAAGATGTCCATATGTCACAATAGCACTTGCACAGCTTGAGCACGCAATCGTAATTTGCGGTGGAATCGCATCATCGAGTGCTCATCGGGAGAGAGGGAGGTAAAAAACGAAAATTAAGAAAAAGGGGAACCTGGACGGACTTTGTTGGTGTTTCTGGTGGAAGAAGACGAATTCCGGTTGCGTTTTCCGGCAAGGTAAAAAACGAAAATTAAGAAAAAGGGAACCTGGACCAACAACAACAACAACATCCATCCTCTTCAACCTTCCCACCTTTACAAACTCTCTCACCGGAGACACGCTCACGGCCACCGGCGCTCTTCAACCTACCCACCTTTACAAACTCTCTCACCGAAGACACACTCACGGCCACCGGCGCTCTCACACTGACCACCGACGTTTTCTCTCTCTCACTCAACACCCCTTCGTGCTGGAGGAG
>Ga0099826_10002081_pt1 | contig 12647 bp, 7 predicted proteins | sample Mtrugardesep15_FD_76830 | JGI IMG/M metagenome (GOLD analysis project Ga0099826, IMG submission 76830) | Root nodule microbial communities of legume samples collected from California, USA - M. trunc garden sep15 | ecosystem: Host-associated > Plants > Roots > Nodule | place: USA: California...
AAAGAATTGTGGAATTTGGAAGGAGAAGAAGATGAATAAACTTGATTGTAACAACAGAATGGGAAGAAGATGAATGTGAAGGGGGAAGAAGAACGTGATACGCGAATTAAGTTTAGAAACTGGAAGAACCGGTTACCAGTAAATGAGATTAAAAAAATGGAACACATGACAAATGTTTATTGGGTTTGTTAAAAGAGTGAGCTAGTGGGTATGTCCCTAGCATTTCTCTTTAATTAAAGTCATAACTGATACAAATTCATGAACCCATAACAAATATCTAAAATGAAGTTTAGTTTAGTTTATAGCAAGATCATTTTAACACAGTATCACAAACTTAAGGGATTTCAAAACTCACTTCATCACCACCACCAATTCTAATCAAATAAAACCCATCAGATTAAGATTAAATTCACAGAGCAAGATTCAACATAACAAATTCAATCAAACAGAACAAGATTAAATTTATAGAGCAAGAATCAAGAGGCAAAAAGTGGAACAGAATCAAGAATCATATATTAGAAGAATCACAACACACCTGATGCAGATTCAACAAGGACGAAGAATAGCAAAGTAAAGAAGAGCAGAAGCAGTTTTCGCAGGGTGAGGCATTTATGTCACACCATCATCGAGGCATGACAACATTCAATGAAGGGTTTCCAAGATTTTGTTTCAAAACCACAACTGGTTCTCTGGTTAGGGACAAGTTATCCCAGTTTCTTTTTTTTCTTCCAATTTTTTAGCAGTTTCGGTTGACCAGCAGGTTTTGAAGGCTACTTGGACCGGAACCAGGTCCAGTTCTGGTTGATCCGATTTTTAAAACATTGATTTACATTTAAAATGTTAAAACTATGAAAACATTGGTTCATACTGATTTTAAGGAAAACGATTTTGGTGTAGTTTGCATATGTTATTAACAAACTTGAAGCACGGATACAGACACGGACATCGGACACTACACAACTAATAATTTGAAAAAAATAACACATAATGTAGTGTAATTACAAGTGCCGGTGTCGTGTCGGTATCGGACACGACACATGTCCGACACCGGGACACGCCTAATCTAAAGAGTGCCTGTATCCTTTTACCATGCACAAATGAGAACCAAATCTTGCAAGAACAGCAAACAACGAGATGAAACAAACATACTGCTTAAAACTTATTCACTCCGAATAAAAAATTGCTTTCAATATTATCCAGAAAAAGACAACAGTACATCTAAAAGGTCACAACACAATCAATAAAACAATTACCCAAGAACAAGAGGCAAAAAGAGAAAAAACAGAAGCAAGAAACAAATATCAGGAAATCAGGGAAGCTCCCAAATTACATATCCAAAGCTATACAAAGATATCCTATGTTACAGAATGTGCATTCAATTCAATATAATAATTAATAGATGTGTAAAAAATATACGTGGTTAATTAAATTCTAAACCCCAAACCAGGCCACCTCTTGTTACTCTCCTTCTTTGTCCTCTTTGAATTTGGATCAATCAGATTTTCCAAAGATTTTGCTTTTCTGTCTCTTGTCTTGCCAGCTTCTTTCAGCAATTCAGCTAAACGACGCTTCTCATCTTCAAAATCAGGGTTTGCTATTCCAAGCTTCTCTTCCCTCAACTTCAGCACATATTCTAAGATTTCAATTGCATCTCCAACTCTGAATCATATCATCACACAACACAAGTGTTTAATTTAACATCATACAATTTAAATTGACTTATTTGAGTTTATCTCCACACATAAGCACTAGTGAAACTCGTTGGGAGAACTAACTAAAACAGTTTATAACAAGTTCATAAGTTGTTTTCATATGTTTGTCATTCATAAGCTGTTTTCATAAGTTCTCTCAAACAGCTTATCAGTTATCACAAGTGCTTATTTTCATAAATTCTAGAAGACAGCTTGTGAAAACATTTCATAGCTTATACGAAAACAATTTAACTTTATTTTATCTTTTTGTTATAAAAATAGCTTATAAACAAGAGCTTAATCTCGGGGGCTTATACCACAAGCTGCAAACTAAATTGTTTATCCAAACCGGGCATAATCAAGAATCAAACATAATATTGTTAAAAAGAGAAAGGGAATTGAATTATACCTTCCCATTGCATCATAAGTTGCTGCAAGATTGCTATATACACCGAGAGTATCTTGATGACAAGGTCCACATTCTTGTTCAAGAATTCCCCTAGCTTCCTCAAACAATTCAGCAGCTTCATCTATCTTAAACAATTGCACACAAGCCAATCCCATCTGATTCAAAACAACACCAAAAAATGCAGATTTCCTTTCCCCACTGGTTCTCAGTTTCAACACAGCACTCTCAAAAGCACTTCTCGCCTCATCGTACTTCCCAATCATATAATACATCACTCCCATTCGTGCTTCTATCCCCGCAACTGTACTCTGCTGTCCAGGTTTATCCTCCAACAATTTCATCGCTTTCTGCAAAAGCTTCAACGCTTCCTCAGGATCATCAACAGATTCAAATATCGCTGAAACCTCTGTCAAACCACCAGCAATCTCCTCTGCAGTAGTTCCAGGAACCGGCTTCGAGTAAATTCTAAGAGCATTTTCACAATAAGATTTCGATTCACGAAGCTTCCCTGTCCTATGATACAGATCAGCTAAACGAACAAACACGGACGCAACAGAAGGATGATTTTCACCTTTGGACGACTTAAACACGGTAAGCGCTTTCTGATAAGAAAATATAGCTTCATCAAAACGGCACAGAGACATATAAATATTTCCAATACTAACATCAATGGAAGCAACTTCATTATCTTGACCGTTAGCGATCATTGCCATACTCGCAAGAACAAGATGCTCCAAAGCCGATTCATAATCACCTTTGGCCTCACAAATCAACGCCATAAGTCTCCGATCTGCAGCTTCTTCAAGAGAAGCAGGTTCACTATGTGCACGATGAATCTCTAGCGTTTTGTTACAGAGTTCTTCTGCTTTATCAAACTGCATCGCCTGAACATTAGCCTCCGCCAAATAGCGACAGGTTTCACCGACGCGTGGATCGGTTTCACCTAACGTTTGGATCTGAATTTGAAGACCTTGATCATACATTAAAATGGATTTATCAACTTGACCTAACATCGAAAAAGTGTCACCTAACTGCATATAACCGGAGAAAGCAGCAAGAGCATGATCAGCACCACGTTCAACATCAGGAACATGGATCGCGCGTTCGAGAACAGGAACGGCTTCTTCGAATCGGTTTAAGCTACAGTAAATCGCGGCGAGGACATGGAGGCTCATGGCGAGGTCGAGACTCGGTTCACCTTCAACAGCGCATCGTTCGAAGGATTTGGAGGCTCGGATGGCGTAGTCGAGTGCTTTGGCGGGCCCATCGCCGGAAGCGATAGTGTCACGGGCTACTTTGAGAAGGAATGGGCCTAGATCTGGGTTATCGAGGGAGGCTTCGGAGAGGAGAGAGTTGGTGGTTGGGGTTTCGGGTGTTTTTTTCTTAGAGCGTGAAGAAGGAGAGGGAGAGGGTGGTTTTTTGTTGGGGAGTGGTGATTGGGTTGGTGTTTTGGAGGATTCGGATCTTTGAGTAGGGGTTTCGGGTAAGGCGATTCGGGGCGGAGGTCCACCTGGGGATACAAGACCTGGCATGATGAATTGAATTGAATTAGGATGTGTGGAGGAAATTTGTAAAGGAGAAAGGTAGAAAAGGGATAAGAACTGGGGAACGATCTCAAATGGAAATGTGTTGAAGAGAGTTTTGTGAGTTAAGATGTCAGTTGTGTGATTGATTATTGATATCAAAGTGTAAGCTGTGATGCTGTTTTCATCACTATCACTGTGTCGTTGGTTTGGTTGCTTCTTCTTCAACGTCTCTCCTCTCCCTCAGTCTATCTGTCACTCAGGTTACTTTTGTCATTATCCTTCGGTTAAGCTTCACAGATTAATTCATTGCTTTACTCCATAGTCTTTCTTGGACACATACCCAACACCTCAATTTTGGGCACATACTCACATAAAACTTATAAAAACAAATAAAATTTATTTAGTCACATCAATTGATATATTATAATTTTATTTTTCTTTAATTTTTTCTTACTTTTGTGAGTGTGCCCAAAACAAAATTATTTGGGTTTGTGCCCAAGCAAGAGTGCCTCCTTCTTTCCTCTTTCTAATATTTTTGATATAATCAATGCACTTATATGTTTTTTGTTTAGAAAATTAAATATAGAAACGTTATATTAAAAGTGTGTACAATTTTTTTTTAGTTCAAAATAGATAATTTCTATTTTAAGTTTTCTTAACTAAGTACTGTCTATATATGTTAGCATCGTCTAAAAAAAAAATTCACCATTAAGCTTCTTTATCAAAAACCACTACATTCTCCCGTAAAAAAATTGAAAATTATTTTTCTTTAATTTTAAAATTGTACATTCTCTCAACTCAGCTAGAATTAATTTTTATTTGGCATTTTTCAACTAAAGTTAACTTCTGCTGACACTTTTAAGATCGGTTCTATCATTTTTTTTAAATCGATCCAACCATTTTTAAAAATGCATGTGGGAGTTAACTCTAGCGGAGTCAAGGAAATGAACAATTTTAAAAAGGATAAGAGTCATTTTCATATAAATTTACGTTTCTTTGATGTTGAAGAACTAATGTCTTTATTTATTTATTTTATCAAATTGTTATACAAATTGATTTTCAAACATGTTTTTTAGAGTATATTTTATATTCCTTAAAGAAAAGTAGGAAGATGAAATTTTGTGAAGATCCTTGTTCACAATCATGATCAAGATCAAATAGCCATAATTCTAGTTATGATATCAATCAAAACTAGAAAATTAATTTTTATTTAATTTTATATAAAAAAAAGGTTTCATATCGATAAAGAAGGTTTATATATCAAATCTAGTTCCTTCAAAAAAAATATCAAATCTTGTTATACGTGAAATAATTCTTTATTAGGTTTTACATACTCCTTTTGATGTTGAGAGAAATTTAACTTATTAGATTTGTTCAATATTTATTTACTGATATAGATTAAATATATCATTTATTAAATAAATAAATCTAAAAAATATTTTTTATTAGGGATAAGAGTGGAATTGCAACAATCATATGGGCACCATGAATGTTGATGGAAGTTACAATGGAAATCCTACCTGCACTGATTTTGGCGACATTTTCCGCAACAATGGAGTCTTTTTCTCTCGACTTTCTCAGGTATGATCTCCCACTCAAAGGACATTTTGAACTTACAACAATTTATCACGGCCTGCACATGATTATTGACATAGGTATAGATGTTTTGGCTTGTTACTCGAATTCTCTCCTCTCCATTAATCTCATAAAGGGAGACATTCCGCACTTTCATGTTTATGATGTCCTCATTCAAAACATTAAAGATATATCAGTTACCAATAATTTTACAGCTGATCATACTCTCAGGTAAGGTAATCAAAGAGCCGATTTTATAGCAAAGTTGGAGGTCCATCTAATATTGATTTCGTCAACCACATTGCTCCTCCGGAAGACCTCTTTTACTGCTTCCGACACCAAGGAGTTTTCTTCCCTAAGGCCTAGTTTCTGTTTTTTTTTTTTTTTACTTTATTTAGCTTTATAGAAGGAGAAAAAAAAACTAATAGAGACAAGAGTAGTATCTCTTGGTTGAACTCCAGAATACTACGAGTCTTTGAGTCTTTTCAGTTAAAAGTAAGAAGTTTAACACAAAATAAAGATTGTTTTAAACCTTTATTACAGTTAAAAGTTATCGGGCCATCAATTTGCCCTAGCATATGAATATGGTGAAATGGTAAAATTGCTATATTCAGTCAGCATTCGTTATTATGGTAGCTGGTAGAAGTATATGGTCTGGCAAAGGAGGTGAAACTGTTAATTGTTCCATTTATTGCTTGCCAGATGCCACCGTTGTGTTCATATAATGTGTTTTGGAATATTTCACCTTCAAAGAGTGTCTCATATGATACTGATAGAGTAGGTGCCAAATGGAGTATTTCACTTCAGACATGTTAAGCATCTACCTTGACTTTGTGTCCTGCTTTATTTAGTGCAATCAATCCTTATACTTATACAGTAATCAACGGTGTATTATACTCCAATTATTGTCTCTCATTCAACTAATCATATCATGGCAGATGAAATATTTAGGTTGGATTGTCAACTAATGTTACATACAAAATTGGGAAAAAGCAGGAATTGACATTTCTGTTTTGAATCTACTGATATGTATCTGAGCAGAATAATTTTTGTGTGGTTACAACCGCAAATTCAAATCATTTTAAACACACATGTAAAATTACACATTATTTAATTGGTTCAATAATGAAAAAAATTGATCATTTCATTTCTACCTTTTTCTTTATATATTTGTGTGTGCACAGTGCACATAAATAATTTAAATTTGTGGTTTGTCACACAAATTTTGCTGATCATCTAAGCATCTTAAACCACAGTAGCTTCCATTGCCAACAAAAATATCTAGCAACTACAGTACCCATAGGAAGACTTATAAAATTCCGGTCATGTTATATCACCATTAGCAAACATTTCACATTGTGTAAGCAGCCAACGAATACATCACATTCTCAGCTTCATTTTGGAAAATTATTAAGGCTTAATTGGATTTTGATCTGCATCTTAAAATTTATATTGCTTAAATCAAAATCTATAAATCTGGCTCGTAAGGTTATAACTACTCCAACGTATAAACACATATTTAAACTTTATCTCATCTAATGTGGGATTTTCAACAACTTACATATAATTAATGATATACGATTTTATCTCTTAAACTTTGATTACGCAAATTAAATCTTTGAAGTATTATCTTTCTAAACTAAGATTTTCTATCATTATCAATATACTTTGGTACAAGTGGTAAGATACGTGAGTCTTGGTCCAAGATTTGATTATTGGTTGGTGTATGAAAAAACATTTGTTGCAAGAGATCAAAACCCCTTAAATAAATCTAAGTGATCTTGAAGAGATTAGTCTTTGTAGTTATGAGCAGAAGATACAAAAGAAAGAAAAAAAAATTGTCCTCATAAACGTGAAAGTAGTTATTTTTGCTTATAATTGAGTCCATGTGAAAAGTAAAAATAGATAAGCCTTTTTATGCATAACGTTCACTTGTGATAACTTATGAGCGTGGTCTCCTTATAGTCATGTTAACATGTCATATTGGTTTTATAGAAGAAAATACTGAATGCATCATTGATAATTAAAAGGCAAATAATATAAGAGTCTGGATTATTTCAAATTCTAATAATACATATCTTAAGCACTTGGTTGTTACATAAAATATTGCAGAAATAAAATTAAACTCGTAGCAGAAGAAAATCGTTGGCCGCCAGCTTTTCTTATATTTCTGTTTCTTCTGCATTTTATGGTTGCAAGTGCTGGCTTGAATTATTATTTATTCCATTAAAATATACTATAATATATTAATTATTAGCAACCCAACTAGCATAAGGTTAAGTTCAACCGTGGGGCTTCCCTTTCCCTTGATCATTCCTGTGGTTAGAGTCATATTCTTTGTAGTCGTCCGTATCAACTTTCATTAGCTGTCTTCCCTTCATCTCAGAAGAGACCTTCAAAACAATGGCAAATTTAGTTTATTTATTTATTTATCAATTAAAATAAATAAATATTGTTATTTTGATTAATAAGCACATTATTTAGCCAGCTACAAAGTAGAAAAAGTTATTTAAAAAAAAAGTAGAAATAGAATAAAGAATAAATTGAAATGCGTGCTGCACATGATAAATTGAAGCATTTTCAATTATTAATGAATGAAAATACTTTACCTCAGTTGATGGTTTTACTATATCCGCTCTAATTATCCTCAAGCTGTGGACTCTAGCTACAAGAGATGCACATAAATTAACGAAATTGGGTTAATTAGTTGTCATTCTGGTAGCTTTCTTTAACTAAAATAAAAATACATCTTAAGAACGTGCTTACCAGGATACAGTCCAACAAAGAGCAAAAGGAAGATCACAATAGATATTCTAAGCTGAGGATCCATAAAGTTAAATATAGCCAATTTGAACGAGGCAAGGGGAATAATATTGTGCTTTTAAAATATGTAAGTATATATAGACATGGGACTAAGAATGAGAGCCCTTTTCTTTTTCTACTTTTCTTTTTAGGGGATGGAAGGTGGCTTAGAATGGGAAAAAATTGGACTTATATAAATCCCAAAAATGAATGTGTTGAAGTTCTCGCAGGAAACATGTGGAATGTAGCTTATCATGATATGATGTATTCAAGCGGAATGATGATTGTGTATGTGAATAAAGATAATGCTAGATGTTACTTGCTCGAGAAAGTTGGATCAACAAAAATTGATGTATTTGATCCAAATTTTAGTTTAGTTAATTCAGTTTTCTCCTATATATCAGATCGGAGGTAGTAATCAGCGCGTGGAAAGTCAGCTCTACTACTAATGCTACTAATTAATTTTTTAGTTTGGAACCAATAAAAGCTAAAAATAAAACAAAACCAATCTTACAAAGAGCAACTCACAAATTAGCACTTGACTTGTGTGTCACACACTTACACTAGCTAGCTTGTTTATTCTGTTTAGTTATTCTAGGTTTTTTGTACATTCAGGAAAAGGTAAACTGGTGTTCGATCAGAAGTAGTTTGGTTATTGATAAATGATTCCATTTAAGGATAGTCAACGAAAGGATCACGTGGTTTATGGAACTATATGTGATGTATAGTATTTTTCATGCTATTGAATAGTACCATTGTAAGTTCCACTCATGACTCACCACATGATTTTTCAATGTTAACTTCGGAAGTGCCACATTGAATGGCTACTGATAAAAGCTTTTCGATAGAGAGCTTTCAATGAATAATATGTACGGTTCAATTTTATGCGTGTAAAACAATATTCAAAGAGTTCAAGAAACATATGCGGAAGCGCTCTTGTAGGTGTTAGTTTAGAATTAAGAATTCACCAAAAAAATGTTTAGAATTATGCAGTGATATTTGTGCAGCAACTCTCAAAATTGGACACACCATATTTATATCTTACAATAATATAGGTATTAATTTGACATGAATCGTCTCACACTAAATTAATACAAGGGGTTAAGAAAAAATATATAAGCTAGTAAAGAGACGTCTTTATTTGCTAGATCAACTAATAAAATGTGTCTTAGTGACTAGGCATAATCTGATGTCAATATCAGAAATCATTTTATGATCCAAATTTAATGCGGGGTCATTCACCAACCACGGGCCAGTGCACATCAATGAGCCATATTCAAGATAGTATATATCTAGACTAGATCCATTCAATTGATACATATATACGTCTAAGAAAATATATAGTTGACTATACATGTGATAGTTTTCCCTGTGGCCCAAAATTTACCAGAAATGATAATGCTTCTTTTTCATGCAGAGCTATGCAATATCATGGGCCTATAACTTCAAAAAGATCATAATTAATGTGTTGAAACAAGTTGGCTATATTTCCAAATCAATACCGATGGATTAACAAATCGATGGGTTGTGAGGACAGCTAGCTAGTCTATCACGGATTTGCTGAAATCTTATTTTAAAAGATGCGTTTCTCTTAAAAAAAAATAAAATCTAATCGTGTTTCTTTTTTCATTTTGTGCATAAAAAGGATTAGAATAACAATGGAACAAGTCATGCAAAAATAACCACTAACTACAATGTAAATTTTATGGGTAATTTAGGTTTTCGGTATGTGTAATATGGTCACTTTCTTGTTTTAGTCTTTTGAATTATTTTATTTTTTAGATTTTGTCCAACAAGATTCACATTGTTTTAGATTTTTAGACTCCGGTGACATATTTTCATTCAATTTGACGAGATATGTTGACATGACATGCCACATGAAAATATAGACGATTAAAAATCTATAAAAAAATTAATGGAGACTAAACTTAAATGACAAATTTTATTTTTTTTCTTCTAAGCACAAACCTTATGTTGAAATTAAATTCACAATTGTCACCATCTTCTTTGTTTATGTAAAACCCTTTCTAGGCTTGTGTTGAATTTCTGCAAGTTCAAAAGTTTAAAACTATGGTTAGTTGATTATCAGTTTGAAACAATTCATTTTATTGTTAAGGAGGAGAATTAAAAATGTTCAAGTTTGAAGTTTAGAAAGTAAAAATCTCAAGATTGTTGCACATAATGCTCACACGCATATTTGGGGTTACTTTTATGTGATTTATACTTACTTTTGTGATTAGTTTGATTATGTATTCTACTTTTGAGTAGGAAAATGGCGTTTACCCTTTTCTGCAAATTCTGGTTTTCTCGATTTTTTTCACACGGTGAACGTAACTCGGTTCACTTGAGCTTACGCAAACTTAATTCACTTAATTTTATATAAACTTAGTCCACGTAAGCTTTTGTAAACTCGGTTTACATAAAATCTGAAATTCTAAACGCACGTAAACTTTTACATCATAGACCATACTTGATTCCAGTTCACAAACTCAATCATGTAAGCTTACGCAAACTCAGTTTACATAAAATTTGAATTTTTAAAGGTATGTAAACTTCAATAACATTAGTATGTAAAGTATGGAATTAGATCTTTAAGAGACAAGTGAGTTCGCGTATGATTCGCATACATAAAAAAACAAAAACTCATAAAATCATATATGAAAAAATGTATAAATTCACCAACCTATGCCTATATTGGAAGACTTTGTGATTCAATATTTAGTCATTCACCTTGATCACAAATCCACAGATGTTTTTGGGAAAGAGGAGGTGAAGATTTTAGAGTGAGATGAAAAATGATTTTTGAAAATTTTATATGAACAATTGCAATTTCAGTATTATTAAATTTTGATGTAACCAAATAGCTTTGGGGTGTGAAAATAAAATATTGTCAGATTTTATAGAATCAAAAATAGGTGGATTCTAGGACAGAACAAGAAGTACACAGTTGTGGACGATGGCCAAAGTCCACTTGCAAGAAATGCAAAACATGAAAGATGTTTGTACTGGAAATGTTTCCTTTAGCGCATCAACTAATCATGTCTTCTGGAACAAACCAAACAATGGATTTGATTAAATGTAATTTTTTATGCTTCATGTTAAAAGGATTGGAAATGAAGTTTGCCTTAGAAACAACTAAGGTCGTTTTTTCCCAGCTAAAACAGATCGGTGGGAGACTCTTTTCTCTGTTAAGGTGAGCTTGGGGTCCTCTTTCTACACTGAAGTGGGGCACTGGGCTGAGTTTGAACCACGTTATTTTCCAGCTTGATTCTACAATGGTAGCAAATAGGATCTCCAAGGCGAAGTCGGATAGGTAGAAATTTGGGGTCATTATTGATTATAAAGCTACCTATCCTTCAATCTAAAACCCAACTTTGGTGTTACATTTATATGTAATGACAAGAAGTCAAACATGGTTATGGTTATTATAAGCTAACTAAAGGAATATGCCTTGTAATTCATATTTGTGCCTTGCAACCAAGCATTGCTGAAGTGATTTTTTGATAAAAATCATTTAAGTTAAGTACAGTATAAATTAGTTTAGAAGAAAAAAAACTCCAATATATAAAAAGCATTACGCATTCCGTAGTCATTGTGACAAACCGACGTTAAGGTTAATTAACTCATGGTACATAAGTTCTTGAGAAGACTAGCTCCCAATTTTATTTTGTTTTTTTTGAAAATGAATAGCTCCCAATTTTCAACAAGAGAGGATTAGTATATCCGAAAACAAACAATTTTAATCAGCGCTAGCGAAACTAAATAGTGTTTAAACTGGAGAAAGCTGCCTTAAAAAAAAAAAAAAAAGGATGGGGGGGAGCTTCTCATAAATACATTTATTTGACGCCAAGATTAGTAATGACGTTAACTATTTTTCAAGATAAACTGGGTTTAAACTACTATTTAATGAAGTTTCGTATACTTTCAAAGAAAAGTACTAATTTCTTGGGATCAAGATTGTGACAAATGCCTGGGTTATGAAATTTCTTCAAATGTTTAGCATACTTACAGCATATGTAAGGTACCAGATGCCAAAGGCTCTATTTGAACAATTTTACAAAACAAAAAACAGAATATAAATGGACCGATAGTAATTTACACTCATTTGAAATCCAAACATACAATCTGCTCTAAAGATATCCATCATGAAGTTACACAGGGCCTGAAAGTCAAGACGCCATCTCCACCGAACAGACAATAAAAAAGGGACGAACTTTGAAGAACTAAAAGATTCCAACAATATCTGGATCCAAGAGTGTATCTCAGTCTATTTCAAATATAGGTACAAGTGGATAACATGCCAACCATATAAAAACTCTGGAAGGCCATGTAAAGTGATTCTCTGAAGATGTAAAAGTTGCCCAAAAGCAATAAAAGAATAAGAATCAGCAGATACTACACATTTCACAACACTAAAACGATGGTGATATATTACTAAAATATGCTTTCTAGAACAGAAGAAAATACTAGTTTCAAGAGTACTGGTATAGCTGGTATAACAATCCCACTTCTGCAGCCACTGTAGTTTTCAATTGTAGGTTTCCTACAGAATTTAATCTGGCTCGAAACATGTTTCCAGCAGACATTCGTCTCACAAATCGAGTAAACCGGTCCCAATTTCGTGGTTCAAACATGTTTTTGTCC
>Ga0099826_10002083_pt1 | contig 12639 bp, 10 predicted proteins | sample Mtrugardesep15_FD_76830 | JGI IMG/M metagenome (GOLD analysis project Ga0099826, IMG submission 76830) | Root nodule microbial communities of legume samples collected from California, USA - M. trunc garden sep15 | ecosystem: Host-associated > Plants > Roots > Nodule | place: USA: California...
CAGTATTCTCTAAATGCAAATTATGGATTTTGTTTCTGTCCCCGGTCTCTGGCAACATTGATAATGTGTGTTCACGATTAACAGAGTTGCCTAAACAAAACAAAAAAACTATACATGGTTGTTTCTGTTGTTGTAACTTGTAATAATGTTACACAGTTTTCCAGATTGTATGTGATGAATATGTTCTGTAGTGCTTGATTTTGAAGTTAAACTGTTATCAATTTGATGTTGTTACTGAAAAAGTACATCATTTATCAATTTATTCCTTTCAAGATTTCGGGATCAAATTGATTAGTGGTATATTCTTCAACGGCTCTATTAATGTATATTTCGACTTGTTTGATGATGTTGTGTTGTTTGTTGAGCTTGAAGTAAATCGTGGGATGTTTAAAAGTGGAATATTATGTGTGGTTTTCCTTTTGTCTGTTACAATATTGTACCATAAGAATTTAGTTAGGAAGAATGTTTGGATATAAAACTGTTACAAGAATATGACAAATTTTATTATTGATATGGTATGATATGGTACAGCTAGGTATTGCATATAAAATTATATATTAGATTTTAACATGATGTTGCAAAATTATTCAAAATATGATGTTGCAAAAGTCTGCATTAGTTTTTATCTCGCCTAATAAGTGTGGTATCCATGATGATAGTAGTATGCCATCCATTTTGAAGTGTTACTGCTTCATTGGTTGAAATTTCACACACACACACACACACACACACTCACTCATGGAGGTAACATCTCATTTTAATAGATTATAAATGCCTTGGTGGTGGAGGGGTTTGAGTATTCTTTTAAAGCAAATTCTGGATTTTGTTTTGGTCCCCGTCTCCAACAACATTTATATGTTCAAATTAGATGTACCAAGCATGTACATAACTCTAAATCTTTCTTGAAACAGGAAAAAATTGTCTTTGGATCTTCAACGACTTCATTGCTTCAGAAACTTCTGAAAAAACCACCATGCTCAAGATTCGTCACTGCTTTACAAACACCAAACCCCATCATTCCTCTTAATCAAGAACACAACCTACCCACCGAAAGCCTCCTAACAAGCCCAATATTGACACATCAATTTGTTGGGTCTTCAAGTTCAACCTTGATTTTCCCTAGTTTCCCTTTTGGGTTTGCTTCAAAACCCATTTTTGAAAATGGGTTTCTTTCCCATGTGTCAGAGGATGCTGAGTTGGATGATGCTCGAACCCTTTGGGCTGATAGCGTGAAGAAGAAGCGGAAGAAGAAGATGAACAAACATAAGTATCAGAAGCTTAGGAAGCGTATGAGGAGACAAACTTAGATGAATGTTCAATTGTTGACAAGGCTAATGAATTATGATTTGGTTTTTCTGTGATCAAAAGAAACTGTGATATTGATTGTTTCAGTTAGTTTACAGTGGAGGAAAAAACCATCGAGGAAAGTGGAATGATGTTTTAAATTTACTTGGATTCCAATTGTTTTGGTTTTTTGTTTTTGCTTGTAATAACCGCTGTTTCTTGACGATCTTTGACTTGAGATTGTAATGGCCATGAAAGAGCAAAAATAGGAAAGATAGCCATAGAAGAATGTGAATTACTTGAGAAATTTTTTAGGCCGTGATGGAGGAACAGAGAGTCTAGAGTAACATTTTGATGTTATAATCTCCATGCCTGGTAGAGTGAGGAACATGAGAGGTAGAGATATCACTTTTCCCATTTATTGTTTCATTAGAAATAAAGAAAAACCTTGTATGATTGGTAATGTAGTATCAAATCTGGAATGATTATTTTTATTAAGAAAAACCTTGTATTATTATTAAGGGAAATGCTAACCTTGTATGAGGAGACTGGCAATGCTTTAGGAACACTGGTTAATGAAACAAATTTGTGTAATCAATTCCTTAAAAGTCAAAAAAACTTCGTATTCAATTTAAAACTTTCTTTTTTGGTCTCTATAACTAGTGTCACGGGAGTATCGGTTAACATGATTAAGATATGATTGGCTGTAAGGAAAGATCGATGGTTTTGAGCAAGCTTGCAATCTATATTGGTGACTTTCAGCATGAGAGGGATCGATGTGGCCTTCTGTTTTTCTTACCATTGATATAATAAACGATTTTAAGGGTGATGATACAAGATGGACAGCCTAAATTTTACCTCTAATGTAGATAACGGAGGCATGTTGCAGAAGGAACAAAACATAATTGCTTGACTGATAAGTGATATGAAATATCACAATTTGAGGAAAATAATATTGCTCATTCGCCGGTTGCACTGCACCTCAGCTTCAACAGCTCCACTAGGCTTGCTCTTACGTCTGCTTCCATTATGCCTAAATTCAATGGTTTTTGCCAACTCCCTTGTGCTTGTTCAACACTTGGACTATCAATGCCAATTTCTTCCTTAGCAAATATCAAATTTCTCTTTAACCTTGCAAAAACAAAACTAATTTCATTTGCTTTTTCATCAATCAGTGTGTATAATCAACCGTCTATGCAATTGGTGTTAAATGGTGTGAGGGGAAGGGAGAGGGATTAATCTTGTTTGACAAATAGAAAATGTATTGTATTGTTGTGTATCTCATATTCCCATTAACTCTGCAAGTACTACCTTGTACATCTACAAATTCGCGTTCAAAGAGAAAAGACAATGCGACCGTGTATTCAAACACATGCCAAGAGGGTTTCAGAAACTGTGATTGTAGTTACACCAAAGTATAGAGCGAGGGTTGTAAGTTATAACCTTGCAATAACAGTTGTTTGCTAATGGTAGAAATGAATTTATTACTATAGACGTCAATTTTCACTCTGTGGTTGAGCTAATTGGTAAGTATAAAATGACATAAAAGTATATTTTGAATATTAATTTTTTAGTTAAGAAAATGGTATGTTATAAACTATAAAGTGAAACAAAACAACGCATGAGGTAGCATCTAAAAAAATAGCCATGCAAAACATGAGCGGGTGTATAATAAATTTGGAATGCGTGATTAATAATTTTGATTATTGGAAGGGCTGATATATACGGCCCATAATGAGAGTCCAAAGTATCAGAAACCGACCCTGGCCAGATAATAATCAGAATATTCCTTCCGACCACGGCAACGAAGCTCTTTAATCACGATTTTGTTTTCATTCAACAAAACTTTCCCAATCAGATTCAATTCTTCTTCGATCAATCTTCTGATTCTAGTACTAATCAAAATTTGAACAACCTTCCATCAAAATGGTGCGTATTCTCTTTTCGTTTTGTTGCATCAAATTTATCAGAATTAGGGTTTTTTTTGTTTGTTAAGGATCAAATTAATTAATGATATATTTTCTTCATGGATGGACTCGATTAATGTTTAACTCTAGTTTTGATTATGGTTATTGAGATTCGTTTGATGTTTTATGTTGATTGTGGTGCTTGGAGTAAATTCAATGCACAATCGAAAATTTGAATATCGTATACGTAGAATTAGAATATTACAGTATTTCACCATGGGAAAAATGGATTTATAACTGATTCAGAAGTTTCCTTCACTGCCCCGGTACATGGTTTTAAAAGATAGATCATGGGGTGAGTGGCGCTAGGAGTGTGTTGAATAATTTGACGGTATAAACGTGCCATGGGTGGGGGTGGGGAGTAGGGAATACAAATTATGGATTTGTTTCTGTCCCTGTCTCTAGCAACATTGATAATGTATTCAAGATTAATACAATTCTGTACGTGTGTGTGGATATCTCGGCTAAAGTGTTTATTTTCTATTGATATGCGGTATTTATTACTTTATTTTCCAATAAACTTAACTTGCATTGGTTGTATTTCTACAGTCGTCCCTTGCAGCTGCTAGAGCAGATAACTTTTACTTTCCTCCAGAATGGGATCCAAGCCAGGTATATTTGCATACAACAAGTCTTTTCTGTTAAATTATTTACTATTTAGTTCAGAGATCTTACTCTATATTTCCTCCTTTCAGGGTTCTCTGAACAAGTTTCATGGTCAACATGCCTTGAGAGAGAGAGCAAGGAAGTTAGATCAGGGTATCTTGATTATAAGGTAAGTGATTCATTTTAACAGCAGCTACTAAGCTACAGTGTGGCCATTAATCCATTTGTCTTCATAAGGAGTTATGAAAGTTCAGTTTCCTACCGTAAATCCTTTATTCTCTGTAATATGCTAAATTAAACAATGTGCATGATGTCCATTTTGTACCTAGAATAGTCAGAAATGAGTTGAAGCATTTGATATGTTTCATGATTTATGAATTCGGACCAATTTAATGATCCATTATGATCGAAAGGGATAGTCTACTTTATATGATCTTATGTAGGTGTGGTACTTACTAGCGTGTTATATGGTTCGTGTATTTGAGTGCATGCTTTAATTTAGCTTCGTGTATACACTTGAGAGAGCTGAACCAGTTGGCTTCCTTTTCCAATCTGGGCTATTTTATTTTATTACCTTTTATTCCATGTTATCTAATGACCATTCTTTCAGGTTTGAGATGCCTTATAATATATGGTGCGGAGGATGCAATTCTATGATTGCAAAGGGTGTCCGGTTCAATGCAGAGAAGAAGCAAGTTGGGAATTACTACTCTACAAAGGTATGTGGAAGTAGAGTGCAAAACATCTAATGTTTATTATGGCTACAGCGACAAATTATTTTTTCATTTTTTTAAACAAAGGCAGGTATAGAAGCACCTGCTCATGTGAACAAACTTGTCTAATATATTTGCATGCAATAATTAATTTTGATCCAATGACAGTTTAAAGTCTTGCAATATTAATAACTTCCATGCCACACTTTTTACAATTTTCTGAAAAAACTTGCTTCAAATTGAAAATTTCAAACGCAACTAGTTACAGTCTAATAGTATTGTATATACATTCCTTACACATTATTTTCAAGTGTTAATGCACTGCATTATCTTGGGACCAATCTAAATAGTGCTGTTCAATGTGTCTTGTTTACTACTGGTTAACATGTTTATCCGGATACCTGCAGATATGGAGCTTTACCATGAAAGCTGCGTGCTGTAGACAGGAGATCACCATTCAAACTGATCCAAAGAACTGTGAGTATGTGATCATCAGTGGGGCTCAGAAGAAAACTGAGGATTTTGATGTTGAGGATGCAGAAACTTTTGAGTTACCAGCTGATGAAGGTGTGCATGACGGAAAAAATCTTCTCTGTTTTTTATATGTACATATATATTGACATGCTATTGCATCTTTCAATTGGCAGAGTTTGCCATTGAACCTTTGTGTCCAACAGCTGTTTTCTATGGATTATGTCCCTTTAACAAGTTTAATGCTTTTTTACCTAGCATTGCGACGGTGCTTAAGTGTAGTAACTGATTCACTATCGCGGATGTTAGCTAACTTCATTCATTTTAAAATTTGTGTTACAGAGAGAGGGAAGCTTGCTGATCCATTTTACCGCCTTGAACACCAGGAGGAAGATTTGAAAAAAAAGAAACAAGCTGAACCGGTGCTTGTGCGTCTCCAGCGTATGTCTGATGCCAGACATTCGGACGACTATGCCCTAAATAAAAGTCTCCGGTCCAAACTTAGAGTATGTTACTTAGCTCATGTAGTTTGATCTTGTTTATTTATTCATTCATTTTTGCTTTAATATTTTCCCCCTTTTTCCTATTTTCTCAGAGTCAAAAGAAAAGAGTTGCTGAAGAAGAAGCCGCGTCCAGGAAAAGGGGCCTTGGGATTCGACTGCTTCCAGCTTCAGAACAAGATGCTGCCGCAGCAGCAAAAGTGAAGTTCTCTAATAAGTTTGACAAAAATAGGAAGGACAAGCGGGCATTGATCAATGCTGCTCCCATATTCCCTGGATTGCCCGTCTCATCCATGTCTGGTAAGAGAAGGCTGGAGCTAGAGTCTAAAAGAAGAAAAATTTCTGCAAGCACAGCATCTAGCCTTTTGGCTGGAGGGTATAAACCGTCATCTTGGTCACAGGGTGCCGTTCTGTCAAGCAGGCAAAAGGGAGCTTCCATGAATGCAAGACACTAGAAAGCTTAAAAATGTCAACAGAGTTGATCAGTCACCGTTGATTTTGGCTTATTTACTCTTGATTGTACATAGAAATTGCTTGATAAGGTTCTTTATAATGCAGTGTTTTTGGGAGCTTAACATAGACGGAAGTGTATGTAATAATGTTGTATTTCTTAATGTAAGCCATATATAATGTGTGATGGAAGAGTTTAATTTTCACTTCGACAAAGTTGAATTCTTGGTCATTCATTTGTGGGTTAGACACTGGAAAAGTCCTGTTTTCACGTAGCTAGATTGTGCCCGGTTCTTTATCACCGAAGTCTTCGTAATTCATTTCAATTTGATGAAAAATCATTGAGTATTCAGTAATAGTATCATCAGATTTCTGCGTAGATTCTGTCTTTGCTGGGATTTGAAAACTTGCATTGGTACTTTGATGAGCTATCACGATCTCTGAAACTTGTATCATTTATTTATCCCTCTAATACTCAAAACAGGAATATGGTCCTGATCTCTTTAAGTTAGCTCTTACATTAAGTACTAAGAAAATGTCCTTGATATTATTACTAATTAGTCGATCTATTTGATCCATGGGAGCTAGTTTTAGTCCACATTTGGTTTTCTTGATCCATGTAACCAAGGTCTATAGTTCAAAAGTGTGTGACTAAAATGTTGAGTTACTCCTATTTTGCTATTTCAACAACGGTTAGAGTTACATCAAGTATTATGTATGTATCTGTTTTGATATTTCAGACCTGACTTCAAATAAACTTGATCAAGTATATAATAAGAAATAAATAATTAATACTTTATTGGTATACTAGAAATGAAATTACATATACAACATTTTACTTGAACGGCTTATAATATGAGATGAAGTTGATTTCTTTTGACCAAATGAGATGGAGTTAATACTAATGCTTAGTCTTTTAGATTATAGATTACAACCACTAGTACTTTTTTTTTTTTTTTGAAATCTAATATTTTGGAGAGACTTGGAGAGTGTCACGTTTGAATTGACTCATTGGGTCTTAGTCTAAGAATTAGCCGAAAGTGTAAATGAAAGATGGAAACGTAGATGTGGATATAAGAAAGATTGAAGTTAACAACTTAAGTCAATGATACACATAAAAAGAATGAATTCATAAAAAACTTTCACAAATTAGTGGAAATTAGTTTATATATTTTTTATACGCACATTTACTACACAATCCATTAAGAAGCTCGTCTTGATTGGTGGTAAAAATTATTATTAACTTATTTTAATCTTATCTTGATTATTTATTGGTAATGTATGGCCAGAATCTTTTCAGTTATATATATTGCACGTTATGCTGGTTGCATATATTAGTATATAGAAACATCCATTTGGATTTTGGACCACATAGATTGTCTATGGAATTATCAATATTCAATTGCTATCTGTTGAAAACTGATCAAAAGTAGACATGCAATATAATGAGTACTATAAAATATTTAATTGTCTAGAATATAATTAATCTTTGGTATATACTAATAACCATATAGAGTTGCCTAAAAAAAAAACTATACAGAGTAGTTCGATCAGAATCAGAGGATCAAGCTAGCTAGAGTTGGTTGATTTTTTATTTTATTTTTTTTTAGGAAAGTGTCGGTTGATATAATTAACTTTTGTGTCATAATATCATATCAAGTTGGATGTTGTTGAATTCGTCTCGATGAATATTTTTAAAATATTAAATTTTCATAATTTTTTTTAGTAGAGATTGAAGATATCAAAGACTAAACATATACATTGATACGTGTGTCGGAATCAATTAGATCATCTAATATGGAACAGAGGGAGTATTAAATATTTGTTGATACTTATTAAGTACTTGTTTATACAAAAAAAAAAAAAAAATCAAAGTCTCTCTGATAAAATGAGAATTATCCAACTTGCTTAGTTCCCATCGATCTCCTATGGTCACAAGACACCATGCTACTAATTGAGTGTTATGGCGACAAACTAATTGGAAGCCACATTAAATTATGACATACACATGCCTATACACAAAACAAGATTGTCTTAGAAGCTCCACTTTCACATATCATTACCATTTGAAAACACCTCATCATTTTGTATTGCAGATCATCTTAATCACCTAACATACTCAATACCTAAGTTTATGATTTAAATGAATTATAGTTGTTTGCTAGCTAAATATTTTATTGAGATCAAATGCAAACCCTTATGTATGCAATAGTAGTTAATTATGAGTAGACAAATATTAATGCTCAAACTAGTTGGAGGATTAGGTAGCTTAACTGATTTGAACCGAAGAAAAAGGAGTTAAAAGTCTTGGATTTTAACCCAAACAAATGAGTAAATATTCTAACAAATAAACTATTAACGTTTGTCATTAAACAAAAATGCTCAAACTAGTCACATGGATCATGTTAATATTTTTTTGGAAGAAAAAATAAAATGATAAAGCTAGTTTGATCATCAATACTTGTTTTGTGCTCAATAAAGGTAAGGTATAGTTCACGCTGAATTAATTGAGCTCAAGTGAGCTTAAGAACGTACTTGATAAAAATACTTAAATAATCGATCAAGCCATCATCATAATATACATGCATGCATGTCTCGATGCATGCTAATTTGTGCTATTTTATTTTTCATACTTTAAATAATATATTTTTTTAGCAATTTAAGTAATTTTTATTGCTCTCCTAAAGAAAAAGTAATTTTTATTGCTATCGAGTACCCCTAATCATTTCTAAGGCTCCAAATAAAAGAGAAAAAAAAATACTATATAAAATCACATAAGAGGTAATTGGCCATTATCATACTTGCATGTTAAAATATTTATATGTATACGTAGTACTCAAAGATACTAAGATACGTTAAAAAATAACCCACTTGGTAGATTTAGTGATGTTGGTTTAGGACTTTAAAATGTATTCATCTCAAAGTCTCAGGTTTGATTACTTCTGGTGCCGATTTTGATGGATTATTAGTCTTTATAGAGCTCTGCTCTAGTTTTAAATGGGATCTCTGCTAGTGGACATTGGGTTTAGACCCTATGAATTAGTCGATCTTTAGGTCGAATACTGAGTTTTCGAAAAAAAATTACGCTAACAATTTTTTATAATAAAACTTATATGCATTTAAAACATTTGAAAGAAATTAGCATGAGTATTCTTCATTAATATATAATTATAAATATCACAATTTACGAAAGAAAAAAAAAAAGTGATATGAACACATAGTGTGTAGTTTTTGTGTAAATCATAACAATCTATTTTCATCTCTATGGTCGGATATCAACAAAAGCATAATTAAATGAATTCAAAACAATTTTTATTTTCATCCCTATAGTCTCTTCTCTCTCACTACCATCGTCCAAAAAGAATTGGTGTTACTCCACTCTCTTCGCATAAATATTTAATGTTGATTAAATAAATGATTTTTAGCTATATTTTAGTATCAATCATGAAAGTAACTTTGTGGGGAAAAAAAATCAAGGAGTAACTTTTACTTAAGGGTCTTCTTGGTTGGAGATAAGTGGATGAGAGGGGAGATGAATCGTTTTTTTTTTTTCATCCTCCCAAATTGAGAGATTCGGAGGAGATGAGATATAATAATTTAACTTTATCAAACAAATGAGCAATTGATTCATCTTTTTGTTTAACATCGATTATTCATCTTTTTTTAAATTACTCAAACACAAACAAATCGCATACAAATAATTTCTCGAAGATTTTGAAAACCTGTCAAATGCACTGAAATGAATACAATGATCAATCAAACTTGGAGCGGAAATTAGTTTGAGTGAAACGAAAATTGATAATTTTCAATTGTCGATGAAATATGCCCTTGTATTTTTTTAAAGACCACTTTGAACATTTATAAAAATATTACAAACTAGTACTAGTACTTTTCTTTCATCACTGGATAAATTTTCTGGATTGTCTATATATATCGAACAAACCTCATCATTATTTTTGTATTGGTAGGATAGAGATATTTACATTAACGAGAAATTAAAGTAATCTATCTATATAGATAATACTACTATACTATATAAGTATATATCCAATACTGCCTCTCAGAAAGATACACACTACTGACTGAAACTTTTAATCAGTGCTCTCTAGTATTATGATACTAGTAACTCTAATCCCATTAGATAATTCCACCACCAAAAAAATCCCATTAGATAATTCGCCTATAGTATATGATACACTTTTTATTGATTAATTAAAGAAACCATTTTATTTTGTGGTGAAAGGAACCACATATGCTGGTACAACCTACAATACAAACTGAACTTATTGAAACTAAATATAAGCATAATTGATATAATAGCTTAAAATATATCAAAATAACTAAGGTATCGTTAACGAGTGTCACATGAAAACTCTTTAAGAATTCCACATCAAGAAATAATTCCTTAAAAACAAATAAAATTGCCTTTTTACATAAAAACATGATGTCGTGTGTGTTATTCTTGTGCTTTTACAAATAGTATTTCCATTTGCAAAAAAAAAAAGAAAAGAATTTCCCTTTTTCTAATTAATTTGACTTTTACTAACTAGATTTTTAAGCAAATAGCAAAGATTACATTGTTCCAAGGTGGATTTCAAATACAGGAATTGATTAATGAAATTTAGAAAAGGGCAACAGCTCAAGGTCTTCAATGCGGGTGTTGTATCTGCAAGCACAATTTAATGTTCAAGTCGGTTGAAAATTAAGATGAGTGTGAGAGGTAACTAAAATTATATGTATCTTATTTTTGGAGGAAGAAATGTCTTGTCTACTACCATGTTAGAGATTTAATGATGGACCGAAGTCAAATTCAAATAGGTCTAACATTCTTCATATAACTACCGTTGAAGCTTTTGGTCGTTTTAAGGCGTTTTTAAGCAACTTCTTATCTGGGAAAGACAATGTCATTTGTGAAAAAAATAAATAAAAAATGCATGAAACTTAAAATGAGAAAAATAAGTACCAAAGCAATAGGCACCAAGATTGAAAGAAAACACGTCATGACATGGTGGGATTGATGTCATCATAAACTCCACTCAATGAGACTTGTCGTGGTTTTATGGTATTGGTAGTGGTGGTGCACCTATATATCATCAAATGTTTGAATAGGGTTTTTCTAAAATTAAATTCTTAAACTATATAGAAAACAATTGAAAAATTATCATACACACAAAAGGTGTATCGTATATAAAATTAGATAAAATGAAAAGCTAAGAAGAATGGGACCGAAGCAGACATGCGTGTGACCACAAAAGTGTCCTAGAAAACAAAGTACCCTTTCTTTCTAAGCTTCCATGACCTATAGCAAAAAATATATATAAAAAAAAATCATATAATTTAAATGAAATAAAAAGCGTAAAAAGGGGTTCAATGCCGAAGCAAGTTAATAGTAACATTGCAGAAAGAAAAGAAAACAGTGTCTAGTGACTGACCTTATTAGGAAAAAGATAACCCTCTTTCCCTAAAGAAATAGGGAGAGGATACCTTGGGGGAGACAAAGTAATGTGATTATTTGTATTTGTATTCCAATTAAAATGTTCCATTTCACTTACACATGTTCACTTAACATGACAGATATTTGAGTATTTGTTGTTGTTTGAGGTTTGATTTTTAATTGGTGTACATTGAAAAAATTATGTAGAAAGATACCTTATACAGAATCGGTGGCTACAACGTATTACTCGCAAATAGTTGCATATGGAGATATATTGGTTTTGACAAAATGTTTAATTTCACCTATCTTTTACAGCTTTGTGCACTAATGTTGAAAGGACTTTTAAAAATAAATTCATCTGTAGTAATTATTTTTTCCATGCTAACTTGTATTTTTAGGGCACTTAAAAATTTTATAAATGGTAAATATTTATTACAAACTCCTTATTTCTGAAGACTGATGTATCCAATGGCCTAATATGATTCAAAGAGCTCTCCTTTGTGGTCTTTTCGATCATTGTCCTATTATGTTAACTATTGATGAGGCAAATTGGGGACCTCGCTCGCAACTTATGTTGAAAGATTGGGTAGACCTCTTAGGTTATCATTTATTTGTAAAAGAAAAATTGTTTTCTTTTCACGTGTCAGGCTAGCGAGGTTACGTTCTTAAAGGAAAATTAAAATTTATCATAAGCAACCTTAAAGTCTGGCATCAAACTCATACTCAGAACTTATAGACCGGCATCAATGACATTCAAGATAGCATATCAGCTCTTGATTCTAAAGGTGAAGATTTTTATTATTTTTTTAACAAACTAAAGGTGAAGATATTATCCTTTAGACAAAAGAGATTGAGGAACTTCACTCCATGTTAGCAAATTTATTCTCTTTATGGAGAACTTCAAATTTTTCCATGGTTACATGTTTTCAAGACGAAGAGCAAACCCTATAGTCTCCCTCTCTGTCAGTGGATCCCAAATTGAAGGTGTGTTGGATATTAGAAATGCAGTCTACGATCATTTTAGCGCTTCAAGGTTGGATATGCCTAGTGTGGATAATCTTACCTTCAAAACACTTAATTGGGAGCAAGGAGAAATTTTAACAAAACCTTTTTGTATTGAGGAAGTGAAGCAGGCGGTGTGGGACTGTGATAGCTACAAAAGTCTAGGGTCTGATGGAATCAATTTTGGTTTCATAAATGATTTTTTTTTTTGG
>Ga0099826_10002086_pt1 | contig 12635 bp, 7 predicted proteins | sample Mtrugardesep15_FD_76830 | JGI IMG/M metagenome (GOLD analysis project Ga0099826, IMG submission 76830) | Root nodule microbial communities of legume samples collected from California, USA - M. trunc garden sep15 | ecosystem: Host-associated > Plants > Roots > Nodule | place: USA: California...
AAAAAAAAAAAAAAAAACCATCGACATTTAAATGTTTAATATTATGGTTCCTAAATGTTGCTTACACTTTGTCAAAAAAAAAAAAATGTTGCTTACGATATATGGATGGAGATGCATATATCATAAATGTTATTTTATTAGCCTCAAACTTTTCCAAAGCAGGAGACAAAAGTCTATTCCCACAACTCTGTACATCACTTACTCCCACCGAACATAAAAGCTAATCAGTGTGTGTTTTGTATATACAAGATATGAACAACGTATCTGAATTTCAGTGGCTAACGAACATTATTATAAAAAAAATGAACTTAAACAATTTATATTCACTGTTAGTTCATTTTCTAAGAAATTGGTTATGAAAGCACCAAGCAACACGTTGTGGAAAAATGGTTTTGTACTTTTGTATTTACATATCTTTATATGCCAAAAGGGTTATTAATATGGTTATTTGTCGGTTTAGTGCCACAATTGCATCTCCATCGATATATCGTAAGCAAGGAACCATAATATTTATATAAAAAAAAAAATGATACGAATTCTTCGGCACTTAAGTGCCGATGGTTTTTTTCTTTTTCTTTTCTCATCGATAGTTAACTGACGAAGGAATTTCGATAGTTAACTACTGTCGGTTCTTTACTTCAATAGTTAACTGCCGCGGGAGTATTTTTGTCTTTTATTGGTGTTTTTCAGCCTTATAACATGTGTGTACAACAATTTTCTTTATTTAAAGGGACGTCCTGTGCCGTTGCCAAATAATAATAATTACATTGTCATTTAAATATAAGGGTAAAAGTGGTATTCAAATAAAATAATAAGGGTAAAAGTGAAAGAAAAAACAATAAGCTATAAGCTCAAACGCTACTTGTAATAGCGTCTGAAAAATAGTTTATAAACTCGTGAAATAATCTATAAGCTCGTGGTGAAAAAACATTATCAAACAGAACTTTTTTGTTCAAACGAACTTATTCGCTATTCGCTATAAACTCGTTTTTTGGTCTTACCAAACAGACCTTGGTGTTTCAAAACATATTTTGATACATGATTTTCACTTCCTAAAATGTTTGATATTTCATTAGAAATTAATAATAAAATAAGGGTAAAGGGACGATGTCGCGTTCAAGGTAAGAAAGATATTAAGACTTTAAGAAGCACTACATTTCTAAAGACAATAAAGAATGGCTTGAATCCAAGCCTCTATTTTTACTACTAGATCAACACTATAAAGATACATAATTTGGCTGTGAATATACCAGGAAATTTCATTGATAATTACTTGGAAACTTAGACTATGGTTTTGGATTGAAAAAGCTTGGAAAAGAAGAAAGTAAAGTTTAAAATAAATAAAAAACTTGTAATTAACACGTTTTTTAATTGATATTTTCAATTATCATTTAATATTTCATGAATTGGAGAAGAACCTGACTTTGACTAAGGAAAGAAGCGGGTAAGCACGTCCTTCCAACCAAAAAGTATATTGCATCAAGGTTCTCTTCAAGCTTTTGCATCTCATTATTTATTTTTTATTTTTTGGAGGGATCATCTCATTTTGTTTTAAAGTGAAAAGGAATATTATTTCACATTGGAATTTTATACACTTTTAATATATAATTTTCTCTTTATAAATACTCTAAATTTTTTAATACTACTTTATTTATTTAAACTAAAATTAAACATAACATATAATTAAATTTACTCATGTTAAACAAAAACTCAATAATCATAAATTTTTATTTTATGAAGCTGTCTAATTTTATTTTATTTTGTTGAAAAAAGCTGTCTAAATAGATGGCCTGGCTTGTACGTTGTAGGTTCCTTTCTGGTTATTTAAAGTAAAACATGACATATATTTCTATCTTAAATTTTTAATTTCTTATGTTGAGTCATCATTGATTTTATATAACGGTTAGTCTCAACGAAATAAAATTCATCTTTAAGTAAACCATCAATTTGGTCCTTGTCTTTGTAAGTGATTCTCAAATTAGTCCATGACTTTATTAAAATTTCAAATTAGTCTATGTGTTTGTCAAAAGTTTCTCAAGTAAGTCTCTCGTCATGTGAAAAATATAGAAATATGAGTCTAATTGAGAAACTTTTGACAATATTTCAAAATAGTCATAGTCTTTGTCAAAATTTTCTCAATTTGACCCATATTTCTATGTTTTTTCACATGACGGGAACTTAATTGAGAAACTTTTGACAAAGACAATAACTATTTTGAAATATTAATAGAGTCAGAGACTAATTTAAGAATCACTTACAAAGATAGGGATCAAATTGATGGTTTACTCATACATCTTTTGACATCTACAACATAACCTATGTATAGGTACGGATACGTTATCCGGTACTATATGAGTACCGATATGAAAATACGATAATTTTTAAAAATTAACATACAGATACGTCAATAATATGAGTTTTATTCTATAATATAATACGAGAGAGCTATATTCTTCAATTTTCAATAAAAACATCAAAGTTTAAAAATCTAATATAAAGTTGGTTATATCAGAAAATCACTTTGGCTTATTATAATTCTTTGGGTTTAGTTATTTGTGTGATGAAGAAATGAAGAAGATGAATAAAGTGATGAAAAATTATTAATTTTGTTGGATTTTGATTTTTGGATTTTTGATTTTATGTGATGAAGATGATGAAGAAGATGGAAGGGAGAGGATGAAGATTGTTATGTTTTTTTGAATTTGATTAAAATATCATTTGTCCTTGCTGATGTGGCATTTTTTTTAACAAAAAGGGTAATGGTGCAAACAATTGAAAAATTAAAGGACTTTTATGAGAACAAAATAACCTAAAGGATATATTTGTTACAAACCTCAAATTTAAAGGACCTACGGTGTAATGTAGCCAAAAAAACTTATATACACATATAATACTTTATTATTATCGCCGGTGGGCTGTTTGTTCTCATCCTATTCGACGGTTTGTTTTTGTTTTTATTATCGTTTGCTTTTGGTTTTCGTTTGTTTCGGGAAGATGAAGATGGGTGTGACTGTGTTCCGGCTCTGTGGTTTGTTTTGAAAATCTTGATCCTGGTTGTTCCGAGGTTTAAGATCTTGCTTCTCTGATTCTGGTTCTATCTATCGGTGTGTTGTTTTGTTGGATAAATCTAAATTCAACAAGACTTGGTTCACCCGATGTTGCTCGAAAGAGCTAGGTGCGTAGATGCTCTATGCTGGCGGTAGTAGTCGCTCGTCGTACCTTTAGACTTTATCCGCCGGTGGTTAGCTTCAAGCTCCATCGGTGGACTGTGATGGTTTTTAGTCGTTTGTTCATCCCATGATGGACTACGATTAGAAGTTTAAGACCTATGCATCTCCGTGCTTTGTTTTGGTTCGTAAATGGTTGGTTTGGCCCGAAAGGGCGTCAATGGCTTGCTAACAGGGAGCTGATGGATCTTGAGTCGTTTTTGTGTTGGTAGACGATTCATATGCCTCTTTAAATGCTCTAATTATTTACTCTGTGTTTTTTTGCGATTCGGTTTCGCGCTCACACGTGGGTTCGTTGGATTGTCCGCAGTAGTGGATATTTAGGGTTGTCCTTTTATACCACTTTGTATTGAATTATTGTATTGATGTTGTGGTTTACTAGGTCAGGTGCATGTCCCCCAGTCTTGTACTTCCTTCTCATGTTTATTTTAATTTTATATTTTGACCATAAAAAAAACATACAAGAAAAAGCCACAATTTTCATTCACAATAAAATAGTGAACAAAAATGAAACATCACGTGTATAATACGCTTACCCTACGCGTACCCCGTACAAAAGTACATCGTACGGATACTTGAGGTTTTTACAATTACAATTTACAACCATATGCTTTGGAGTTTAGAACAAATATTAAGTGAGTACTTTTCTCAGATAACATAGAATTTACTGGTGGCTCTCACAAGACAAATCATAAAGCTGAGATTATAGGAATCACAATTTCTGCAGTTGTTATAATTTTGGGATTGGGTCTCATTTTATGCAAGAGGAGGAAATTGCTTGGTCATGGAAAGACAGACAACAGAGGTAATGCACAAGTACTATGTCTCTCCTTAAAACTAAATGCATTATGATTGTGGTATCTATATATATATGTTGTTGTGCTACACGATAAAAGTGGGTTGATTCTTGTCATTAAACTAGGTTATCTTCAAATCATCTAATTTAATTTTTAATTAAAACTTATTAAAACAAAAAAAAATCTTTTAACAAAAATATAAAAAAAATGTAGATTGTTCATTATCATCATGATCATTATCTTCAACATTTGTTTTTTATCAACGTCTTCAATAAATTAAAAACTCAAAAACACATAAGTTTAAGAGCTGATGGTTGTTGTTGTTGCGAATGTGGATTTCGTTAAGGTGACATCGATTGTTGTTGTGCGAAGGTGGCTGTTGTTTTTTTAATCTAGGTTCGTTTCTCGCTGATTCTCTTAAACGACGGTGTTGCAGTTTTCCAATGGCAACACCGTGTGTGGTGATGGTTTTGTTTGGTTTGTCTTTGATTTGTGATTCTGGGTTTTGGTGGTTTCGTCGCTCTCTAGTTGCCGTTCAATGGCTTCTATTGATTGTTTTGTGGTGGTTGAAGTTAGTTTTAGTTTATCGATTGTTTGGTCTTAGGTGTAAGTCATCTCAACTGTTTGGGCTGTTTTTTGATTGGTTTTGTAGTCGTTCGGTTGGATTCAGGTGTGGGAAGAGTAACACATTTGTTGTTATAATGGTTTTCATATACATGTAGGTATGCTTTGATGGAGGCGTTTGGGTATATTGGGCATGTAGGGCGTTTTGTGAACATAATTTTAAGGGCAATTTTCTTGTTTGCCGGGGTTTTTGGTCGATTTTTGCTGTTTCTTTGGGAGTTGTGTTTTTGGATGAAGGTGGTTAGGAGAGCTAATGATGTTGTTTGGGATTTTATTACCGACTATTTTTCAAAGGTTGTTGGTTTTAGTGTTGGTTTTTGATGAGCGAAATGTAATGGTGGAAGTTATTTTTGTGACAGCTTGTGATGATGTTTGAGGGATTCGGTACAACTTTTGTTTATGTTGTTGTGCGGTGGTTTGCCTTTGATTTTGGTGTTAGTTTTTTTTTGGTTGTTAGGTGGTGTTTCCCGTAGGTTTTTTAGATTTTGTTTTGATGCATGGGTGTATGAGTTTTAGAATTGGGTGCTCCCCATCTATCCTTTGTATGTTCTACTTTACAATTCCTAACCTAACACCACTTGTGCTGGTCGGGAGCAGGACTCATTGTGATTTTGATAAATTCCATTTTGATTTCTTCAAAAAAAAAAAAAAAAAGTTTAAGAGGGAAGACCCATCTTAGTCTGTGAAAATTCACAAGACCCGATCCTTGAGAAAAATAAAAGCAAATTTTAGTCCCCGAAAAAAAAAGGGACAAGTAGGTCTCTATCATGTTTGCACTTTGTTTGGTGGATAAAAGAAAGATAAAGGAAAGAAAATGAAAATGAGAGATTATTAAATAGTTTGGTATTCTCTCCAAAAAAAAAAAAATTGGTATTAGCGAAAATAAAAGGAAATTATGATAGAAAAGAAATATATGTATTAATGAAATGACATGAGTATCCTTAAACAAATATTTGATATAATCTCCCAAAAACAACTTGATAAAATAAAAATAAACTAAAATAAGTATTTTATTACAATACAAAAATTAAAAAATATAAAAAAATAAAAATAAATCAAATATATTTTATAACTATCAATTTTTTAAAAAATTTAATAAATTAGTATTGAGTAAATACCATTTTAGTCTCATAGAAAATACCCATCATTCCATCAATGACTCTCTTTTCACTTTTTTTTTCTTCTTTTCTCTATATTTGCTTCATCAACCAAACAAAGTCTATATTTACCAAGTGTATATTCTAAATTGTGTTGCATTCAGGTGACTCATTAAATTTGTTGGTGTTGAACACAGGGCAGACCCATAAAAAAAAACAAAGTGCAGATCTGATTGGAGATGTAAAACAAGTTAAAATAGAGGACCTTCCTTTATTTGAGTTCAAAAATATTTCATCTGCAACAAATAACTTTGGTTCAGCTAATATAATTGGTCAGGGTGGTTTCGGTACAGTGTACAAGGTAAACTAAATCTTGTGAATTATTTTATCTTTCATTATTATTTTGTTATCATATATTTTCATTTTTCTTGAATAAACAATTTCAGGGGGAATTGTTAGATGGACGAGAAATAGCAGTGAAAAGACTTTCAAGATCTTCAAGACAAGGGTTAGAAGAATTTATGAACGAAGTGATTGTGATTTCAAAGCTTCAACATCGCAATCTTGTAAGACTTTTAGGTTGTTGCATCGAAGGGGAAGAAAAAATGTTGGTCTACGAATACATGCCGAATAACAGTTTGGATTTTTATCTATTTGGTTAGTACATCGTACTTATTCTTTCTTATTATACAAAAATCTTTCTGCTCTGTTGAAGTGGGATTACTACATTAAAAAATAAAACTTGTTGCACATTAGGTGACCAAAAGTTTGCAGCATCATTCTCAGTTATACCTTACTTTTAAATGTTTATGGCTTTGTAGACTCTGTAAAAAAGAAGGTTTTAGATTGGCAAAAACGCTTATGCATAATTGAGGGAATCTCTCGAGGATTGCTTTATCTTCATAGAGATTCGAGATTAAGAATAATACATAGAGACTTAAAGCCGAGTAATATCTTGCTGGATGGTGAAATGAATCCAAAAATATCCGACTTTGGCATGGCCAAAATCTTTGGAGGATGCGAAAACGAGGGCAATACAAGAAGGATTGTCGGAACATAGTAAGCACTACTTTGTCTTTCTATATGTCCCTAGAATATGCAATTGAAGAGGCATATCATAATATAGTGTCAAAAAAAAAAAAATGCTAAGAGCCAACATATAGTTTATTGACAGTGAAATTAATTATATGCAGTGGATACATGTCTCCAGAATATGCTATGCAAGGGTTGTTTTCAGAGAAATCAGATATTTTTAGTTTTGGAGTTTTGCTCTTAGAGATAATAAGTGGTAGGAAAAACACAAGTTTTTATAATCACGAGCAAGCACTCAGCCTCTTAGGATATGTAAGTTTTTCCAAATCATTAATTTTGCCCAATATAGATTCATAGTAATAATGGTCTATTTTTTTTATTGCTATAATAATATATTTAAATTTGCTATGCATATACTTAATGGTTTTTACTCTTCTTTTTCTGGTTTTTTTTAAGGCATGGAAAATATGGATTGAAGAGAACATTATATCTTTGATAGATCGAGAAATATGTAAGCCTGATTGTCTGGATCAGATTTTGAGATGCATACATATTGGACTTCTTTGTGTGCAAGAAATTGCAAAGGAGAGACCTACTATGGCCACAGTTGTTTCAATGCTTAATAGTGAGATTGTTAAACTTCCTCCTCCATCTCAACCTGCATTCATTCAAAGCCAGATTGAGCATAGAGAAGTCTTAGCTCAACAAAATCACGACTCGAAAAACAGTGTAACTGTCACAAGCTTGCAAGGCAGATAACTTCTTTTTTTAATACAAATATTAATATGTTAATATTATGTTAGTTTATTCCTCCTTGCTAAGGCAGACACGTATACAGTGATGATGCTAAGCTAAATATGTTTCAATTTACTCAAAAAATAGATAACAAACACATGATGATATTATGGTTGAAATAACTACTCTGCTTCACACAATGAAACAGATTCCTTAAGACTTTAAACTTCCATACATTTTTGTAGTAAATATATTAAATTGTACTATTGTACTTCAACTAAATAATATCTCATTCACAAACAAGTTCAGTCCAGGGGCGTAGCCCTTCATATACAAGGGGTAGCCTTGGCTACCCCAAAAAATATATTATTCTTAAATTAGTTGGTATGTATTTATATCTAGTTACTCTAAATAATAAACATTAAGCTACCCCAAACAAATTTAGTTGTCGAAAATTAACATAAATTTAAAATATTTTATTTTTTGGTTATAGTTGACCCCTACGAAAATTTCTTGCTAGCTTCGCCGCTGGTTCAGTCTATTATTAAATGAATTTGCAAGTATAGTGATGATATCCATCATAAAATTGATGGAGCATGATCCATCATTTCTAGGATAGTGCGCTACATCTAACAATATTGTTGAAAAACATGGCCCTTATATATTAGAACTTGGGTCGACTCTAATGAAATTTCACAAATTCAGCCCGTAAGACAAGGGATGCAATTCACTTATATGTGAAACTTTCAACCAATGTTAACACATTTGATAGTGTGAGGTAGAAATATGATTCTCATTTGCTATTAAAAAACATGGACCTTATATAACCTTATCACACAATCAATGGATAGTTCCCACTTACTTACAATACAAGTAAACTACCGATTAGGATCGATTACAAATCTAATCACATTAAGTCCTAATAAAATCCTCCCATAAACTGAACACTGGTGCATGTACTGCATAGCAGATCAATTTATATATTTAAAAGTTAATCAATCTAAGCTTGACAAATCATATATGCCAAACCATTTAGTTTTCAAAAAGACTCAAACTTCAAAGTCTTAGTCATTATATTTCACAGTCGTTCCTGAGAGCTCCAATGAGACAATTCAATCACTACATCTTTTGTAAAGCCTTTAAGAAAGTGATACCTATCATCAAATATGTCTGCATCTGTCATGAATTATACATTTTTAGAAAGCTTTATGGATGAGCCATTGTCACATAAAATCGTAGTACACTTCCTTTGAAACTGTCCAAGATGACTGAGAATTCTCTTAAGTCATACACTTTGACAAGCACGGGATGTTGCTGCCATAAATTCAGCCCAAATAAATTGTATTTATAAAGTCCAATAATGTTTTGAAAATTGCTCTTCTTCCATCACGTTTTGCTTGTTCCCAAGTGAACTTCCGAAAATACCTCCGCGTAACTTATGTCACGTGTTAAACGATACGTGACTTAACTCACATTGCATGGTTTTGTTTTCACACACACATATATATAGTTATTATTGCTTGCTTTTACTTTCACATATGTAATTTAGGGTAATAGTTTTACAAAAATGGTACCGATATACTTCTTTTATTATTACTCAATATCAAATCCAATTTGTATTTGCCACGTGCAAAATAGTTCATGAATCATACATATTAATGGATTTGGCAGCAGGTTTTGTAGCATACACATGGATACAAAACAATGCAATAAGACTTGCATCATTTGTTTTCTCTGCCAAATGCAGTTTAAGCTCCGCGTATCAGAGGCAAAACCAGCGTGAATTTGTATATATGTGAAAACAAAACCAGCGTGAGTGTTCAAAACGTGATTAGCGTCTCTTAACTCACACAACGTAAGTTGAATCACGTAGCGTTTAACACCTGCGTGACTTAAGTCATGCGCAGACATTTTCGAAAGTTCAATTGGGAGCGAACAAAATGTGATGACAAAAGAGCAATTTTCTAAATTTTTTTCTCAGTCCAAACTCATTTTATTTTCAAGCCAATACAATTTTATTTTTAGCCTAATAACATTTATAACTTACATATATTAACAATTAAAAAATATGGTGGTGGCAGCGGTGGTCAACGCCGACCATCAATATTGACCATGGCGGAGCTCCAACGACTCGTGACAATGGACGACGGAGTTCCGGCCATTTCCTGACGACCCTGAGGTGGAGCTTCAGTGACACATGACGGTGGAGCTCTGACGATCCTGCGGTGAACCACCAGCGGCTAGTGTGACTGGTTGTCTTATTTATTTGAATATTTTAAAATTTATTAATTATATTATTCTAGCAAATAAAAAATTCTAAAAAAATATGTTTTACAAAATTTAAAATTTTTATTTGGGTCAACGGTGGGCCTTCTATATGGCCCATCAATAAAACAAAAAGAAAATTGATCTTTTCCTTTTTGTTTTTGCACATTTCCCTTTTGCTTTTGTGCCTGCGTGAGTTACCTCACGATGAAAAATGTCAAACGTTAGTTAACTCATGGTAAAAATGTTGAGTGTGAGTTAATTCACGTAGGACATTTTTAAGGGAATGAACAATTTTAAAAGGGAGAAGAACAATTTTCCAACAAAAATGGGGCTTGGGCATGATGTAAATTTATTTAAGAGGGACCAAAAAATTAGGGCTTTAAAGGGGCTTAATAATAGGATTTCTGCTCTTCTCCCTGCATAAAACACTCGCGCCCTACAGTCATGCCTAAAATGCCCCTGCGTGAGGTAAGTCACGTTGCGTGACTTAACTCACGCACCTTATAATCTCTGCGTGACTTAAGTCACGCACCACTGGCATATGCGCGAGTTAACTCACGCACGTTGGCTGGTGGTCAGAACTGAAGAACAAACTTCTTTTTTTTTTTACTTTGGTCAGGTTTTCAACATTCAATTTACACGTTTTTAACCACTTTTACACATTTTTTTTACCATATTTATGATAGATACAAACTAGGTTATCATTTCTACCAATAAATACCCTCACAAACTTCCTCTTTTCCTCACATTATCTCCTCTCACTCTCTCCCCCTCTTTCTCTTCTTTGTTTTTTGCTTCTATAGTCTCTAGGTTCTTTATACCCCTTTAGGTATATAGTAGTAGCTCTTGGGGGAAATAGTGGCCATTCAAGTTGGGGAAAAAGACATCATCCCTTGAGGTCAAATTAGGTATGCTTCCTTTTACTTCCAAAATCTTTTTACCGTGGGTAAAAAGAATTATTATGGGGGTATAAAAGGAACCGAATTTAAATTTACCTCAAGGGATCTTGATGTCGTTTTCTCCAACAGGACTGATCACTATTTTTCCCAAGAGCTATTGTTATATACCACAGATGGTAAAAATAACTTTTGACCCCAAGAGGGTAAAAAGATATTAAGTAGATTTGTGAATTCAAATAAAATATATGTATTGCTTATTGTAATGTTTGAATGATATTAATAAAACAAGAGTTAAATTTATTAAAAAAATTTATTTGTAATTATATTTGCATTTATTTTATGTTTATGATTATGTATTGAATAAATAAAATCGAATTTTTTTTATAGTTTTGTATTTAATGAATAAATAAATTAGAATATAGCAAATAAATAATTTAGAATAAAGTGAACAAATAATTTAGAAAATAAATATTTAGAATAAAGTGAACAAATAATTTAAAATAAAGTAAATAAAATAATTTAGAATAAAGTAAATAAATTAATTTAGAATATAGTAAATAAATTTAAAAAAAGTAGCCACTATGCGCCACTTAACTCAGCATGAATTAGAATAAAAATTGTGTATTGAATAAATTCGAATAAAGTTACATATTAAAAATTTTTGAAAAAAGGCCTAATTAAACTCAGCGTGAATTCGAATAAAGGTGTGTATTGAATAAATTCGAATAAAAGTTACATTACATTACATAAACGACATGTATGTCAACTATATATGTTCATAAATATGTCATCATTACATTACATTCGGGTTGCACCTTCAAACTACAACAATTATCTTACCTCTGAAATGGTAAATCCAAACTCACTAAATACCAGGACTCTAACATTCACCCAGAAGTACTTTTGTTCCATTCAAAAGATTAAATTCTTGTTAGACTCGGTTTAAATGAGGGTATTGAAGTGTCAAAAGAATGAGGTGCATTCCTTGACACTTCAATACCTTCATCTAAACCAACCTAACATGGATTTAATCTTTTGAATTGAACAAAAGAACTTCTAGATGAATGTTGGATAACTGGCGTTTAACAAGTTTGAATTTCCATTTCAGGGTAAGACAATTGTTGTAGTTGGAAGACACCTTCCAACTACAACAATTGTGTTACCTTTGAATGAGGTAAATTCAAACTCGCCAAACAGCAGGACTCCAATATTCGACTGACATTCCCATTGTTCCATTCAAAAGATTAAATTTTTGTTAGGTTTGGTTTAAATGACGGTAATCAAGTGTCAAAAGAATGACGTCCATTCCTTGACACTTTAATACCTTCATCTAAACCAGCCTAACAAAAAGTTAATCTTTTGAAAGGAACAACGAGAATGTCGGTCGAATGTTGGAGTCCCTCCGTTTGGCAAGTTTGAATTACCCCATTCAAAGTAAGACAATTGTTGTAGTTGGAAGGTGCATTCCCTACCTAATCACGATCTTCTGGTGGAATCAGACTCTTGATGATTTCTTTAGTTAATCTCAGCAACGTTACCCGCATATCGATCCACTGGAACATCTGGTGCTCCCAAAACATGCTCGTCACGTTTTCGTCGTTCGTTAATTCCACCCAACTGAATGATACTCTCCCCTCGTCGAGCGTTGGACGTTTATATCAAACGTATTCCACCCTCCTTGTGTCTCCGGGGTTGACTCCTTGGTTAAATTCATTCAGTTCATCCTTGAGGCCTCTTAACGTTACACCAAGGCACCGAACCTTCAACCTCTAAGGTTCTCCGCCGTTGAATTATGCATGAACGTCGATCCACCCGGCCATTGCTTCAAATTTACACAATAAGAAATTAAAAACACTTCATCAAAACTTTGGAGTGCAAATTATACATAAACCTTAAAAATGATAACTGCAACATAAACATGTAAACATCTAAACAATTAAGCAATATAAGTCATTT
>Ga0099826_10002087_pt1 | contig 12635 bp, 3 predicted proteins | sample Mtrugardesep15_FD_76830 | JGI IMG/M metagenome (GOLD analysis project Ga0099826, IMG submission 76830) | Root nodule microbial communities of legume samples collected from California, USA - M. trunc garden sep15 | ecosystem: Host-associated > Plants > Roots > Nodule | place: USA: California...
GAAGGACAAGACAAAACAACTCCAGTTATCCAGTGTTTGATTTGTAAAATTGTATCAGGTATAAGATAAACTGGAGGCAAGGGACAAGACAAAACTAATATTTTTGTCCCTCACAAAACCACAACACAACTTTTTGTTCCACGTATAAGTTATCTAAAATACCAAAATAACATTTCTTCTTCCAAAAATCGTATAAAACCAAAAAATTTGTTAAATGCTATAAAAATTTATCGTGTATTGTTCTATCTTGTGTTGTGTTGTTCTGTCTAGTACTTACTGTTTTGCAAACTATAACATGTGATCTTCAATTTTTTAACAGATTAGACTTAGGTGTTGCAAAACCTTACTTGACCCAGCCTATTCTCGACCTTAATTTAATTAAACCTTATTTGAGATGATTATTAGCAAAGAAGAAAGACCTCGTTAACGTTATCCTTTGCCAGTGTCAGAGTTAAGCTCTTGTTCAGCTTCCAAGTGAGTTTGAAGCTCATTTTTGGAATTCCGTTCACCACCACCACATTTCTTCTTATCCTCTTCGTCTCTACTACCCTCACCAAATGGAGTTACCAACTACTGCTATTGTTCTTCAATCATATTCTCTTCCCCCGAGACTTCTCACTCTTAAACCCCCTCCAGATTTACCTTCTCCTTTCTCCATCACTTTTTATTCACTTCGCTCTTCATCCCTCCCTTTTTCTTACAAAGGTCTATCACTTGTTTATTTTTATTTTTATATAATCATATTTGTCTGTAAATCCTTGCTCAATTTCACAGTGTGTGTGAGTTTTAGTGGTTTTAGTTATGTATACTTTGTAAATGGTAACCAATTACGGCGACATTCTTTAATTTACTAAAAATGCATTGTACTAATCTCTGTTATTATGCTAACTTGTTACTTGACCTAACAGATGGCGGTGCCCGTGACACAAGGGTGGTGCTGAATCGCGTTGGTGAAGGGTTGTCATGTGCCAGTACATCTGGTTCTGTTTGTTCTTTTGATGATGATTCCGACCGAGGTGATGAGAAAAGGAATGACACCAATGATGGCACAGGGTTTTTGGATAACAGCCAAATGATTAAAGACTGTGATAAGCCAAAAGCACAAACTGGTGAGACTGAATGCTTTCAATTCTTAGTCAAGTTTTCTATAATTCGCTTTGAAGTACTTAATTACATGAAGAACAAATTGATATCCCTTTGAATGTTAGTGCTTTATAAGTCTCTAGAGTCAATTCAGTTTATACTGCAAGTAAAGTTAGATGTTGATCCTGTTTATATTCACCATAAAATCATATTCCATTTTCATTCACGTATCCGAAAATTCTTCAATTGAAACACATAAGAGATCATCCAGAATTTATCTAGGTTAATTTTAAATGGTACTTGTCACATGTTATAAAATAAAATGAGTCACATTTACTGGATAGTTCAAACTTTTCTCTTTACTTAACACATGCTCAGCTGCGGTAAAAGGCTACAACACTGCAACTAAAAGTAATGAATCATTAAATGCTGCAGAATTGAACTTTCAAGATATTATCAACTCTCCCCTAGATGCGTCTGACGTGGAGATAGACAATTTTGCTGAAAAAGGTGAGTGCTTCAATCCAGAAACAGTAGCTCATTGGCTGCGGTTGTGTTATGATGTGAAAGAATTAGGAAGGGTACACACAATTGTCTTGAGATGTTTTAGAGGTTCAAGTACTTATGTTGATAATAATTTGATTTGTAGTTATTTAAGATTAGGTAAGTTAGTTCAGGCTCGTAAAGTGTTTGACAGCATGTCAAGAAGGGATACAGTTACATGGACTGCTATTATAGATGGATATTTAAAATATAATTTGGATGACGAAGCTTTTAAGTTATTTCACGGTTCAATTAAACACGGGGTTCAACCGAACAGTAAGATGTTTGTCTGTTTCATGAATTTGTGCTGTAAAAGAGTGGATTTAGCCTTGGGGGAACAAATCCATGCTCGTATCTTGAAAAGCAACTGGAGGAATCTAATAGTTGACAGTGCAGTTGTTAATTTTTATTCAAAATGTGGTAAAATATCAAGTGCATTTAGAACATTTGATCGTATGGCAAAGCGAGATGTGGTTTGTTGGACAACTATAATTACTGCTTGTTCCCAACACGGGCTCGGACATGAAGCGCTGTTATTGTTGTCACAAATGCTAGGTGATGGTTTCTTTCCTAATGAGTATACTATATGTGCTTCCCTAAAGGCTTGTGGAGAAAATAAAGCATTGAAACTTGGGGCACAGCTACACAGCGCCATAATAAAGAAAATCTGCAAGAGTGATGTTTTTATAGGAACTTCTCTAATCGATATGTACGCAAAATGTGGGGAGATTGTGAGTTCTAAAAAGGTGTTTGATAGAATGAAGGTTAGAAATACAGCTACTTGGACATCCATTATATCAGGATATGCGCGAAATGGATTTGGCGAAGAGGCTTTAAACTTTTTTCGATTAATGAAGAGGAAAAAAGTATATGTTAATAAATTGACGCTTGTATGTGTCATGATGGCTTGTGGCACAATTAAGGCTTCACTAATTGGAAGAGAGGTTCATGCACAGAAAATCAAAAGTGTTATTCATACTAACCCGTATATAGAAAGCACTTTGGTATGGTTCTATTGCAGATGTAAAGATTACTCTCATGCTTTCAATGTGCTCAAACATATGCCTTTAAGGGATGTTGTCTCATGGACTGCCATTATCTCCGGGTGTGCTAGGCTCGGGCTTGAAACCGAGGCTCTGGAGTTTTTGCGTGAAATGATGGAAGAAGGCGTGTTGCCTAATTCCTATACTTACTCATCAGCTCTGAAAGCATGTGCAAAACTAGAAGCTCCGATGCAAGGAAAATTGATTCATTGCAATGCAAGCAAGACCCCTGCATTGTCTAATGTATTTGTGAACAGTGCTTTAATATATATGTATGCAAAATGCGGATATATTGCAGATGCTTTTAAAGTCTTTGACAACATGCCGGAGAGGAATTTGGTATCATGGAAAGCCATGATCTTGGGTTATGCAAGGAATGGACATTGTAGAAAGGCTCTAAAACTCATGTATAGAATGCGAGCTGAAGGTTTTGTGGTGGATGATTATATTCTTGCCACAGTTCTTACTGCCTGTGGAGGCATTGATTCCGGAGACATTAATTGGGATCTCGAGTCTTCTTCACATGACTTGCATGCCTCATAATCTCCGCAACATTGTAGACTAAGGGGATGTACCTAATTAGATACATAGAGGAAGGAAATGTTATAGAATCCATCCATTTCCTTTATTGTTCAAATTAGAGTTAATTATCATCTGTTACATGATTACTACGCAAGACCTGTTATTATCCTCAACCCTTCATTCGGGCAAGCCGCAAGCCTTGTTCTTTGGGGTGTTCTTAATTCCATCATTACAAGATTATTCTGAAATACCCTTTGGTTATTCTGTTCTCTCATGAGGTGGCACAGTTTACCTGCAGTTGGATTGATGCCCTATGGGAAAGTTGAATCAGAGTATATTCTGCTTGCACCAGATGGCATGCACATTTTATGCCTGGGATTCAACTTGAAACTAATATATGAACATTCCAAACCAATGTATGTTATCATTGTCTATGAGTAGATTTAATGAATATATCTATATTCCTTTGGTAAGTCTTTGTGAGAATGTAAATATGAACTAAAAGCTACCTCTTAGAATCTCTACGGTTGCATAAAATTTAAACTTTAATAGTACACGTGGTTTGGATATCATCAAAACTTTGGTTTATTATCTTATCCTGATAACTCCTGGCATATTATCTACTAAAGCATAGTTTGGATAAGAAACACCGTAAAATTGTCTAAAATCCTGATACAAAAGAAGCATATGACTCATATTTCAAAATTTAAAACATTATAAAATGATACTGATTTATTTTCTCAAAAAAAATAAAAATGATACTGATTTATGACAAAAGTGGAATAAATATAAACCAACCTATTTGTGTGTGTTTGTATTGTTTATTTATAGTAAATAATCATTTGGTAGTTTGGAAAGAGATTCTTACAAATTACATTCTCCTGGAATAAAGTGGAACCAAATATATTTGTTCAATTTAATTTTCAAGGGGGAAAATGATTTTTTGTTAAGGCTCTTTTAGTAGTTTTTTATTTTTATTTTTTTTAAATCAACTGATGTGGAGGAATCCCACCGGCATCTTGATTATAAGCTTCTCTCAGGATGGCAACATAACTCGTATGGTCAAGCGTAGAGTTCTCTCCGACGGGGTTGCAAGATCAAACTTACTAAGTATAATTTTATTTTATTTTGTGAGATAGTCTAATGGTTAGATTCACTTACATGAAGTGTGTTAACCCAAACTTTGCATATCAACGTCATTGTAGTTACTAACTGAGTTGCACTTACATTAAGATAATATTTTTTCCCTTAATGAAATGCCACATTTTAATATTGGCTCAAAATTTGTTGAGCCAGTCATCTGATTGAGTTTTTTGTGTTTGTGTTAGTGTTTGTATTTGCATAAATATACAAGATTTGTGTTTTTTTAAGTGATATGAGATATATGTTATACGAAGAAGTCTCATTTTAAATTTTTATTCACCACCACTTAACATATCGAACTAACATATTTGTAAATCATATCTTTAAATAAAGAACAAATACTAAAAATATTTTAAGCACACACATTGGTCAGTACTTCTTGACTAAATATCTTTTGTGCATCCAATTTGTATGTTGTAAATTCACTTTTTTTTCTTTTTATTTTGGTTGTAATTCTTATGACTCATAACTTATGAGTATATTTCTTGGATGAGGCCGCATCTAAATTTTACTTGAATTTCTCCATCATTGGTCAGGTTCAACATCTTAGGATTCATGGTATAAACATATATCATATTTTTATGGCGGTGAAGTGGTTCTTCACCTTCATAAAAAAGGAAGGTGATTTTTCACCTACATCATCAATTCTCCCCTTGACAATTTTCTTCAAAACACATGCATCGTTATGGTCTTCTTTTAAATTATATTCTTTCTTCTTTTCATCTTCATCAGCAATATCTACATTCTTCTTTAAATCTAAAATAAATTTCCTGGCTTTCATCTTAGTTCTAAGCACTTCTTTATTGTTTTGATCTTTAATCACACACTTTTCATGTTCAAACAACACTTTGTAGCCTTTCTTCAACAACTGAGGAACACTTAAAAGATTTTGATTAAGTTTAGGAACATATAAAACATTCGAAATTAGTTTATCACCTGAGTGACTTTTAACTCCAACTGTCCCAATGCCTTCTACTGCAATGTGTACTCCATTCAACATTATAGCTTTGGTAACAGTGCTTTTGTTGAGCTCTTTGAATAGGTCTCGATCATGAGTCATATGGTGTGTACAACCACTGTCAATGAGCCAATATTTTGAAGGTTGCTTTGTTGCAAAAGTTGACATTGCAAGTAGTTGTTCCTTTGATCCTCACTAACGGAATTTGTGTTTGTATCTGTGGAAATGTAAAAGATATATAATATGAGAAAATAATTATTTTAAATATCTATTCATCACTCTATTTATAATAAAATTAAAATACCAAACATATTTCTAAATTATACACTTAAATAAGAAACAAATCTTAAAAATATTCTAAAGAGAAATATACATCATAAATCATAATGATGTCTTGTTTTAAATTTTAAATATAGTTTAACCTAATTCTAATTTATAATCTTCAAAATATATTTAGACATATTATTCTCGACGCATTTTCATACTAGCAAGAATAAAGAGGATGTTGTGTTTCTTACATGTAAGCTTCCTTGGTTGAAGCCTTCTTTTGTGAGAAGTTCTCTAAGGTATGTTGCGTCTTTTCTATGAAGGTGAATGAGAGACAATTTTGAGGTTCAATGAAACAACATTTATAGAACCCGGAAGCAATTAAGATAAGAAAGAGAAGAGGGTTGAGGTGACATGGCATGGAAATGAAGACAAGGTTTGTTGGGTTAATTATCATTAATTGATGGTGAATCTTCCGAGGTCTTTTAGTTTTCACATTATATATGAAGAAGGCCAAACATAGTTTTGGATAAAATCCGTGTCTTTGCATTGATTCAAACGCCCGGTGCCGTTAAGAACAATTGAAATGGGAAGATTTGATACCTCTCTCCATAACTTAAGACAATAATCATTTTTTAGTCGAACCATATGTTTTATTCTACCCTAAATTCTATGATTTTTAGCTTAAAAATTGTGATTTTTTGTTGTAAGTTATAATTTTTCTTCTGATTTACAATTGCGATGATAAATCGCCATTTCAAGATAAAAATCTAGGTAGTGCTCTCAGATGGTGGTATGAACACCATCCTGAGTCAAGTTGGACGTCTTTCACCATTTATTTTACTTTAGAATATTAAACTTGGATTTGGGATGTGTTGCCACTTTCCTAAATAAAGAGGAGGTGAATTCAAAATTGTGGGATTTTGTTTATGAGATGAAGAGGAGGCGAAGTCAAACCTCGAACTTGGCAAATAGGTGAGTAAGAAATAAGATGAGGAAGCCCCTTAACTGAGTGAAGGATAAATGATGTTAGAGTAGTCGCTCGAGGGAGCTGATCCTTTCTAAAGGCCACTAACTTAGAACGTGAATCGTCAAAGGCCCAAAACTGAGTCAAAAGCATAGTGGAGCTGAACAATGATGTGAAACCCATGATCCTTGAGCGAATGTGCTTTCATTTCAAATGTATCTCAAAAGGAAACCAGTAAGCTAAATATGAATCCTACAATTAAGTAAAGAAGTGTCAATGCTAATAATTGTATAAAGGAACGAAGGAGAAGACGCACTATATATTGGAGTTGCACACAAAAGGAATGTGTAGTCCTACCAAGGTGAAGAGATTGAAGTCAATCATGTGGCGCTACAGTCCCACTAGCAAAAGAGTTATTACGCAAACCTGCAAAAATTAGGCAAGTATAAGGGTTAAGCACTGTAGGCCATGTCGTTTGGCTAATATGCAATAGTTACACAATAAATACTCTTGGCATACATTGTAATTAGCACATCCAATCAATCAAACAAGTTTATTTTCACAATTTTATCTCTTTATCTTTCTACCTTTATTTATGCATTTTTTAGGGTAGCTTAAACCCAAAAATAATTATACCTAACACTCTATTTGAGAAGTTAGGGAACCCACAGGTGGAGGATAGAGTTTCACCTTCAGCGTTAATCGCTTAAAGAAAAGAGAATCATAGTCGAGAAAACTCAACCAACCTCGACTAATTTCAATTTCAATCAACAAATGCATAAACAATTTTTTTATGAAAAATTTATACACATAAAATACACGAAAGAAATATGCATGATCTATTCTTCATTGATAAAGAATTATGAAAGATTACAATTCACCCAAAAGAATGCTTGTGATCAAAACATGTTGGAACACTAGGTGCGTTATTGTGTGAATGAAAAATTCTCATGTCCCATATTGCATAAATTACACACAATATTAGTGTTTATTTAATGGAGGGTTGGACTCACAAAGATGTGCCTTTGGGGGTACACAATTTTGTAAACAAATGACGACACACTCAACATAACTACCACATGTGCGAAGTGGCATGGGCCTGTGTGGTGTATTATTTTTTAAAGACTTGAAACCTTAAATTAAATTAATTATATTTTGGAATTTTTTGTTTCGGTACACGTCATCGCCACATAACCGTTTTGCACACGTCAACATGCGCTTGACGCATGCCAACACGCGCTGAACACACACACGTACTCTCCACTTGGTCATCTCTCCAATGCAGTTACCAATTTGTCTTTTTCAATTAAATGAGCTTATAAGACATAACTTATTGGAAAAATTATAAGGTATAAGGTATAAGCTAAAAAAAAGGTCTTGCCAAACATACCATTTAGACGTTTTGATAGCATTACCGATATTTAAAAAAGGAAAATGTTAAAGAGTGCATTTAGGACATTGGTTATTAAGATAACAAAAAAAAAAAAATTCTATTGATAAATGGTGAAAAATGGTAAATTAAGTTTTTTTAAAAGTTAAAAAAATTGTTTATTTCAATGCAAATACTCCTATACTGAAATTCACTCATCATCAAAATCACGCAATTGCTCAACATTCTCCTATAGTATTAGTATGTCTCATCATCAATTTCAACGGTTGTAACAATTTCTTCAACACCACCAAGAATCATATTAAGATGTTGATCATAAGCCTGTATGTTTTTGGTTTTCTTTAACAAATGTCATGTGCCTTTAAGACAACACTTGTTAACTTGACCTTTTGAAAAATGTAGTATGAGTTGAGATATTTAAATAATTGAAATGTGTGAAAGAATATAAAAAGCTGGCCGAGGTTCATTTAAACCACTAAATTGATTGTTGATTTGTTATGAATATGCCTGCTCTAAAAGGTCTCCAAGAAATTTGTAGCATACTTTATAAAAAAAAAAGTATTCTCTATTGTTTTTTACTAATAGAAGTAGAGAAATGTTAAAGAGTGCCCTTAAGACATTGGTTAAGAGGATAAACTTAAAAATGTTGTATTGAAAAATGATGAAAAGTGATCGTAGAAAAAAATTGTCCCAAAAGTTATCGCCGAGTCCTACAAATTAACATCATTGCTCTAACAAAATAAGAATCTTAATTGCGGCATACTCTGACAGTAGAATTAGGCAACTAACCATTGTTCATGCACCTTCCTTTAGTTATTTTAAGAAGAAATCCCATGTGATATATTATACCCAAAAAACATGGAAATCACATGTGATATATCATTATTAATAGTATATGGTCAATTACGTATATAGCATTATACAATCCATCATGCTTTCAAACTCATATTTGTTTTGGTTGATTCAATTTTTACTTTTGGTTGATTTACAAATTCATATTATCATATAGATAGACAAATATATATTGTGTGAATAAATAATGTTTAAATGTCAAGCAGCATACAGATCTTGCACCCTAAGTTACGTTATTACTACATATTTTCAATGGACAAAGTGAATGAATTCGCAGCGAGTTAATCGCAAGCTAGCTCGACCAAAAATATGCACAACATGATCCGCTTGGAAGCATCCAATAATGTTTTATTTAAATGTTGTTTTGTTGCTGCATAAAGTCAGCTGTTATAAAATGAGTATATAGGAGAATGTTGAGCTTGCGTGATTTTGATGATGAGTGAATTTCAGTATATATGCAGTTTAAATATAAGTCATGTACATTGAAAACTTAATTCAACAATGCTATTGATTGTTCTTGCTCGTTAGAGCGTACTACAGTGGGTGCACCAAACAGAATCGTGGAATGAATTACTTCAAGTAATTCAACTTAGCTGTTTTTTTTTTTCAAAGAACTAAGCTGTTATTTATCGGAAAAATGAGTACGAAATGATGACGTGACTTAGAGCATGCATTTTCAATAGGGAATCTTTTACCTAGAAACTTCATCCTATTAAAGAACTTCGTTAGAGAAAGAAAAAACGTGAGTATATATCTACTAGTTACCAACAACTATGCAAATAGGGACGACCCCACATCTATCATTATGAGGGTAAGGCCATCACTACTTTTAGGTTTTCTCCCGAAGATGAATGTTTGTCTGTTGTTCTAGTTTCAGAGCTCTGACGGTTATGTCAGCGATTTTGGAAGAAAAACTCCATCTAAGTAGGATCAGTTTCAAATCTTTAGTTTGGTTTATTGTCACCACACTGGTGATTTTGTGTCTGTTAATATTCGATGGTGTTCTTTCATGTGTCATTTTTGTATTATTTATGGTGCTCAGATTTGTCGATCCCTCGTTTTGGATCTACGATTGGTTATGGGTTCATTTATGTATTAAGACCTTGTCGCTGTCGTGATTCTTAGTTATGGTTTTGTTTGGCTCGAAAGCGCCTATACTTTTTGTTATGATTCGTCGTAGGGGGTTGTTGAAACGTAAAACTGACTATGTTGGTGGTTGACTCATTCACCTTTTTGAGATGTGAAGGTTCACACAACATATTTGTCTGCTTTCTAGTTTCGCACCCGTATGCAGGTTCGCTGGGTAATGCATGTGGCGTGTGTGCATTTGCTTCAGTTTCTTTTAGACAACTATTATTATATTTAGACTTTCTGTATACTCATTTAGGTTGATGATGTGGTTTGACTGAATTAGGTTTAAGTCCACTCATATTTTGTATTGTCTTTTATTTTCATTTTAATATATATAAGATATTGCAGAGAGTTTCCTATCTCCCCCTCATTTGCTTAAAAAAAATCACAAAAACTAAATTGAAATGTTAATTTCCACTGAAAACTATTATTTTATCAATAATGAAATGAAATAAAATAAAATACATTCAAGTAAATATGTTAATTTATTTTATTTTATTTGGATATAAAATTTAATACAATGCCAACTTAAAGTTATATTTTAGTGGGTATTTTAATCAATATTTTCGAATGTCTTTGCACCTAGTGATGGGAATATGCTAGGCCTAAGACTTAGTCTACGGCCAAGCCATACTTTTTTTTTTTAAATAGAGAATGCTTAGACTTTTTTTATAAGTCTATTTAACTAAAAAGGTTAGGCCATGTGCCATAAAAAAAAGCCTCTTAGACCTATTAAACCAGCTTCTTTTAAGTAAATATGAATAATATTGTTTATTATTATTATTTATACTATATTTTGTACTTTGAATTAAATCATGAATTTGTTAACATTTTCAATAATTTAAGTACATGAGCTCTTTTCGTATATTTAAATGTATTATTATAAACTAGAGTTGAAATATGATATAGTATATAGTCAAATTCTCTAAAAGTTCATGTTAAATATCGAAAGCGAGTTTAATTTTATGGATTTATTAGTTTGTTAGTCTATTTAAACTTAAACCGCGTTACGTTCAGAAGATAAGCCTACGACAGGTCGTAGACCAGACCTTAGGCCTTTAGAAATTTTACTGACCAAGCTTAGGCTTTGCAAATAATTCTGGCTAGGTCTAGCCTATTTCCACCCATATTTTTACCTCATTAATTAATTTATTTTTTAGTTTGAGTTTCAATACCAAAAATTAATTTAAAAAATAGAAGCATTGTGTTGAGAAAAAAATTAAAAGTACATAGCAATTATACAAATACTCACAAAACATTTTAAAAGTAATAATAATTAGGATATCATCTATTTTTTCTCATCTTCTTAAATCAAATGTATTTGCCGTGCGCAACTGCAAAATATTTAAAAGATTGACTTCTTCTAACAAACATTTTATCATACGTATCACTTGATAATCGAAATATGAATCAAAGGTTAACGAGCATTTATGTTAGGCTATATTGATATCTACTTTTTCTCATTTTCTATTGTTGTTACCCAAGATATAAATCCCACGTGCTCATCAGTTTGTATCCTATGACATCACTTTTTATATTCCCCTTCCTTAACCAACTTTAGGTCTTCCTTTTAGGTAAACCTGGCTATGATACTGTTAGAAAATCTCTGTCAATTTAATCCTTATCCATGCATAAAAGAGCAAAGACTTCCGATATCAAAGCTATGTTTGATAAAATTAGGATATAAGTTAGCTGATAACTTAAAAGTTAGCTTTTGTAAAAAAAAAAAACTTAAAAGTTATCTTACAACTGAAAAAACTAATTTATACTAGTTGTTAACTGATAAATATAATCATTCTTTCAAAAAAAAAAAAAAACTGATAAATATAATCAGTGACTTATAGCTAGAAAGCAAGTTAATATATGTTTGATAATGTTGTAAATATAAAAAAATAAAACATCAAAGTAAATAATATATTAATTTTAGAAACAAAATAAAATAACATGTCAAAAAAACCAACAAAAAGTTGAATGAGTCTTCCAAACTCGTTAGTTCATAATCCATGCCCTCAATATAGAGTGTTAGGCTACAATCCATGCCCTCAATTGGGTTGGGATAAATACTTGACGCAAATGAAATAATAGACACTTGTTATTCTTAGGATATATTCATATCAACACGATAATTAAGAGTCAATACGAAGAAGTTTTATTTTTGGTAACTACAATACAAAGAAGTTAGTTATACCTTAACGTGCATTTTTTTATTTGAGTTAGTGGGTAGTTACTTAATTTTACAAACAAAAAGGAGAAAAAATCGTTAAAGGGTCTTTAAATGGAATTGAGTAGGAGAATAGTTATTAACGTACACACATCCTTCATGTCTATTCTACGAAAACATATTCCTACTATTTAGCATTGTTTCTCATAATGGAAATTTAACTTTTTTTGTTTTGTTAATATAATGGAAAATTAACTAACACACGTAAAGGGCACTTCCGGAAAATCAGTTTCATATCTAACTCCAAAATTTCGGCGCGACTTTTCCTTAACTTTCAAACATTTTTTGTTCTAAAATTCAATCATTTTGTATAACTAATTCAATTTCTTGTTCTAAATTCTAATTGAAAAAAACACATGAAGAAACTAACATAAACTGTGCACTACGTAATTAGCGCAAAATTAATCCAAATTCTTAGCTATAAATACCCTCACAACCGTTACAACTCCCACCCCACTACCTTCTTCACCACTTCTACCACTCCATAATCTTTCAACTTCTTAATTCTTCTAACA
>Ga0099826_10002088_pt1 | contig 12635 bp, 8 predicted proteins | sample Mtrugardesep15_FD_76830 | JGI IMG/M metagenome (GOLD analysis project Ga0099826, IMG submission 76830) | Root nodule microbial communities of legume samples collected from California, USA - M. trunc garden sep15 | ecosystem: Host-associated > Plants > Roots > Nodule | place: USA: California...
AGTTTGGTTTAAAATAATTTTTTGTTTGGAACTTTACTGAATGGCCAAACTCAGGGAATGTTGGATTCTTCAAAGTCCCAAGCAACCATAATCTTATCTCACACACAAGGTTCATCAATTCATGTGTTAAGGTTCTTTGAGTAATGCAACAAAACAAAGAACATGTATGTACTGCCACTCTTAGATAAAGTATAAAGAGATTTTGCCTCTTTTGCATCAAAACTTAAACAAGAAAAACAACCATTGTGGTTTTATACTATTTTTGATTTTTGATATATTGGCGTTATTTAGATGCGATTTTACACTAATCAAGTATATCAAGAAAAAATTGTAGTTTATTTGATATATGTATCATATATGACTATTAATAAAAAATTTTTTTTTTGCATATAGATGTATTTGACAATGTCGTATTTGATATATGTATCTTATATGAACATGGCAACTTTTTTTGTACTTTGTTTGATTTAAAATTCATGTGACTAGATAAAATATATAGCAAGAAAATGAGTAAAAACATGAAATCTTTTCTCACTAAATCATAAAACAACTTTTTATCCAAAGTACAAAGTATTAAAAATACCAAAATAGCCTTAAACAAGATCACTTGACCGGTGCATCGACCATCAAACAATGTAAATTAGAAGGAAAAAAAATTGTTCTATTCAGTTCCATATTGTTATGTACCATTCTATATAGTATTGTTTCACATTAGACCGTTGATTTTATAAGAGTTGAGATACAATCTAAAATCTTAAATGATATAAGGGTTTATCTAAGATTCATTGACTTATACGTTGTTAGACCATTCGAGTCACATTCTAAATGTTCTATCAAAAGCATGATGGTTTGTGACTTATAAGTTGTTAGACCACTCGAGTCACATTCTAAATGTTCAAGCATGATGATGTATGTTATTTGTTAAAGAGTTCCCCATCTGATAAAAGATGGTTTGACAATGTGTTTATAAGTGGGACAATCTTCACCTCATAAGCCGATTTTGCGAAGTTGTGTTAAGCATAAACACGATTTCTAAGATTACCAGCCTCACATTAAATAAGATAAAACATCAAGATGTTTTTGTAAATGGTTACTAATAGCCATTACCTTAAGAAGCCAATTTAAAAAAGATAATAAAAAGACCTAGTAATGTTGGGTTGGATCCTTGATTTTTTCTGTTGAAAATAAAATATCTGGTAATTTGTATTTACATTCATATTTAAAGAATATTTTTTCTTTTCAAAATGTGCTTATGTTGTTTTCGTATTAAAAAATCTACCGAACGAATTTACCGGGTTGAGTCACGAACATGTCGCTTTCTTTAAGACGTTTCGCGGCACTACCCAAGTTTGTGCAAGGTAGACTAACAACTGCGCCGCCTCCAGGATAAAACATCCCAGATCACTGTTACGATTACGTACTGCACAATATGTAATTGCTCGAGAATATACACCTCAAAATATAGTTTAATCGTTCGATTAAAAACCATTCGAATATGGTACGTAACCATTCTTATCGAAACCGAAGGGACAGAAAGGAGTAGAAGCAGAAGATTGACTCGTTAACACAAGTCGAAGGGAGAAGAGAGGAAAGACACATGAAGCATCAACTGTGAATTTCGGTGTGAAGAATGAGTAGGGAGAGCTCTCCTTTTATAGGAAGAGTTCGTAACAAAAAGGAGTGACTTGGGGATCAAGTCGGCTTGATCCTCAAGTAACCGCGTTTCTGCTTCTTAATTGGATATATCCGGAAACTTCTGGATACACGTTTTGGATCGGGTCGGGTCGTAACAACTTTCAGATAATGATAAAATAATTAATTAATTAATTTAACATTTCCAAGTAACAAAAAATATATATCATTTTGACCCACAACCCAAGCCCGGCCCGACGGACGACGTCGTCATTGCACGTGATATATATGTTTTTTGTAAGCATTCACCCATTCATAAAAGTGGGTACCCCAAGGGCACACCCTTGGAGGTCACTCTTTCTTTATATAAACACTTATTAGTTGGGGTGGCTCACCAATGTGAGACATTTTTAAGTCACATACATACACTAGTTCTTACATTGTGTTTTTCTATCCAATATCTCACTAGATTTAACTAGTGTTCCAACAGCTTACAACTAAGGACAAATTGGTACATGTTTACCAGAAAAATATTATGACTAAAGGACATAATATCCCTCATGCACTAGTGTTATATTTTAATATATAGTATTTGGCTTTATATACTTTAGTTCAAATAATTTTTTTTATAAAACCTCTTTCTGCTTTCATGGCACATGCATGATTAACACAACATGAATTTCCAATTCTATCCTTGACACATTCTCTTAGAACCATACATACCATAAAATTTTCACCTTAAATTAATTTCTCTTTATAACCATTTACATATTATCTTGATCAATACAAAAAACCTGACTCAATGACAGGCATGCTAAAGTTACCTTTATATTATTATAACATATTCATGAACCTGTCTTTTTTTGTTCTTGTGTTTGTTTCTGACACAAATGTTTTGGTGAATGGTAGATTCTGTCATGAAAAAAAAGTGAACATGGTTTCTTTCTTATTTTGAAAAAAAACCATTTGAGAACTGTTGTTATCAATATCTATCCATTACTACAATCTTGTTTGTTTTGTTCTTTGTATATTCAAATTCAATGAAGATGTTTAGAGGAGAAGCTTTTGTATGTTTTGTTACATTGTTCTTGTTTTGGAGTTGTGCAAATGCTTTGCTTTCTCCCAAGGGAATAAACTTTGAAGGTAAACTTCAAATTTTTGTAATTTCTTTTAAAAATTTGATTGTAGCATATTTTCGGATTGATAGTGAGTTTAGCTGAATTACGGTGACACTGTGATTTTTTGTAACAAAATCACGGTGACTTACTGTGATTCTGACAATCTCACCGTCAATACAGATGTATGCATAAGTGTATAGTAACAAGTATCTTTAATTAGTAGTGTTTAATCATGAAATGGATTTCTATGTGTTTGTTAATGCAGTGCAAGCTTTAGTGAGTATAAAAGCTTCATTAATGGATCCTCATGGAATTTTTGAAGATTGGGATGGTGATGCAGTTGATCCATGTAGTTGGAATATGGTTACTTGTTCTCCTGACAATCTTGTAGTTAGTTTGTGAGTAGTTATTTTTATTTTATTTTAGAATTTTTTTATATATATCAAGTTGAAAAAGTTGAAAAAATAAAGCTTTTTATGTTGAATTGAAGTAAATGGTTTGAGATTTTAAGAGTTTGATGATTATGGTTTTGTTTTGGTTTAGGGGCATTCCTAGTCAAAATTTATCTGGTACATTATCTTCAAGCATAGGAAACTTAACCAATCTTCAGACAGTGTAAGTAATCAGAAAGCACTTTTTTTGTGCAATTCAAAACTCTCAAGATGTATGTTTCTTAGAATTGATTCTTGTTCCAGAATCGATTCTAACTTGAAGCTAGAATCGATTCTAACTCAGTTTTACATGAATGTATCAAACATAAATCAATTTTCATTCAACTCGCCTTTAGCAAGTATCGATTAATTCAAAATCTGCAAAATCCATATTTAATCATACACTTGTGTTTATTACTTTCACTGATACAAAATAAGCCATTTTCTAATTTTTACTACTATTTCAGGGTGTTACAGAATAACAATATAACTGGACCAATACCTTCAGAGCTAGGAAAACTTTCCATGCTTCAAACACTTGATCTCTCTGATAACCTCTTCAATGGAAAAATTCCTCCTTCTCTTGGTCATCTGAGAAACCTTCAGTACTTGTAAGCATTTCTGAACTAATATCAAAGCTGAAAAGAATTTGTATATTACCATATTTTTAGTAACATGATTCTTAGAGCTAAGAAGTTATTGACATGGTTTTCAGGAGGCTTAACAATAACAGTTTCTCTGGTGAATGTCCTGAGTCACTTGCTAACATGGCACAACTTGCATTTCTGTAATATTTTGTACCTTTTTTTCTCTACTTTGTTAATTCATTCTGTTGTTATTTGTATTTCTAAAGATGGTTTGTTTCTGATCATTATTTCAGTGACTTATCATTCAACAATCTTACTGGTACTGTGCCTAGAATCTTGGCCAAATCATTCAGGTTACTATCTCTCTATATATAAATATATGTGTGTGCGTGTGTGATTCTATGAAGCACTGACATGGACACAACGCTGATTCATAGACACCGGTGATAATGTAAGAAAATGTAAGTACTTGAATGTAACCATAAACCGTATGTGTCAGTGTCGTGTTGGTGTCAGACACGCTTTTAATCTGAAGTGTCAGAGCTACATAGGTTTCAATATCCGCAGATTTTAGAACATTTGGCGCTAACTTTGAAATTTCTCATTCTCTCATGTTGTTTTCAGTATTGTTGGAAACCCTCTGGTATGTGCAACCGAGAAAGAAACAAACTGCCATGGGATGAAACTCATGCCTATGTCAATGAACTTAAACAATACTAACTGTAAGGTCCTTTTTAAAATCTTTGAATGATTTTTTCCTTACAATTTCTCTTTACTTTCACACATGCTGTACTGTTGTTCTAAACTGCGGTTATGCTGCGAGCTTTGATATTGTGGTAAAATGCGAAAAAATGGCCGCAATTGCAGTCGCGAACTTCCATTTAGAACTATGTATTGTGCTTCAATATATTCTGCATAGCCATTGTATTGTTGATTCAGAGTAAGTTATCTTTGCTTCTCTAGATGTATTACCATCAAGAAGAACAAAAGCTCACAAAATGGCCATTGTCTTTGGTTTAAGTCTTGGGTGCCTTTGCTTGTTAGTCCTTGGTTTTGGATTTATTCTATGGAGGAGACACAAACATAATCAACAAGCATTCTTTGATGTTAAAGGTACATTATTACCCTCAAAATGCATTTTAGTTGGAGCTAAAATATGCATCATTGACCTCGATTTGATAACTATGTTACAGACCGAAATCACGAAGAAGTCTACCTTGGAAACTTGAAGAGGTTCCCATTAAGAGAACTCCAGATTGCTACTCACAACTTCAGCAACAAGAACATATTGGGAAAAGGAGGTTTCGGAAATGTTTACAAAGGAATTCTTTCGGATGGCACACTTGTTGCTGTAAAGAGGCTTAAAGATGGCAATACCAAGGGAGGAGAGATACAATTTCAGACTGAAGTTGAAATGATAAGCTTGGCGGTGCACAGAAACCTTCTCAAACTGTATGGATTTTGTATGACAACATCAGAAAGGCTTTTAGTTTACCCCTACATGTCCAATGGCAGCGTCGCTTCTCGTCTCAAGGGTAAGCTCAATTCTATAATTTTGTATTAATAAATTTAAACATGATTTATGATAGAACATTATGTTGTCGACGGAGATGCATCAACTTGGTTTTCCTCCACTAGAATTTGAAATGACAACCTACAAAACAGTATGTACCTATAATTTTTGTTATGAAAACAGTCCTGGTTCAAAAGAAAACAGATACGAAAAACGCAAACAAATAACATACATTATTTGATCATGGGCTTGAGCCAATTGTGCCTAGTCTCCAACTACAGAGTGTTGCAGCGATTTTCTATTATTCAAGCTTAGGGTTATAGATTAGTACTCGTGTGTAAATACTACAGTTCAGTATACAAGACTACCTTGAACCGTAGGGCGGGGGACTTCGCTCGCCCCCACACACCCTCAGTCGCCTTCGCCTACCAGCTCGAACAACCTGTCCACATCCACATATCTAAGGCTAAGATTTACTGTTTTGAAAATCAACTTCAAATTAAAGAATACGATAATTAATTATTAGGATATTACTTCAACGTAATTCACATGTAAAAATTTCTGGATCTGTGACTGATTCATATACCAAATTTTGTTATTTCCAGCTAAGCCGGTGTTGGATTGGGGGACAAGGAAGCAAATTGCATTAGGAGCAGCAAGAGGACTATTATACCTTCATGAGCAATGTGATCCAAAGATAATCCATAGAGATGTGAAAGCTGCAAATATATTACTTGATGATTATTGTGAAGCAATAGTTGGTGATTTTGGTTTGGCAAAGCTTTTAGACCACAAAGATTCACATGTAACAACTGCAGTGAGGGGGACAGTAGGGCATATAGCTCCTGAGTATCTTTCCACAGGACAATCTTCTGAAAAGACTGATGTCTTTGGATTTGGCATTTTGCTTCTTGAATTGATCACAGGTTTGAGGGCCCTTGAATTTGGAAAAGCAGCCAACCAAAAAGGAGTCATGCTTGATTGGGTAACCTTTTCTTCTTTCATCATTTATTGAAGGCTCGAATAACTAAAATTGATTCCCTGCGGTTCGGATATCCATGCTTTCGTGCGGTCAGTTCATTGGTGATAGTTGGATTGAAATCAAACAGTTCACAAATATGGAAATTTTGTTTTTTTTTGTTTTTAAATCCAAAACACCGAGCGTGAAATCTGGACCGCTTGATCGTAATCCAACTGTCACCGTTGTGCTGATTGCGTGAATTCATGATATCTGAATATCATGAAACATTTGTACCGATTTTAATCCCGAAAGAGCAGAAACTTTTGTTTATGGTCTTGATTGTTTTGGATTTAGTCCCTAAAATATGACATCAGATTTATTTTGCATGGACTAATTCAATACGTACCAAGCACTACATGGACAAAATCAAAACAAGAACCAAAAATAAATATGTCTCTTTTATAAGAATTAAAATTGACATACTTTTTTTTATAAGGACTATAGGTTATACTACAGGGACAAAAATCTGCCTTCATTAACATCCATCTACGTTTGTTACAGAATAAAAAGTTTAAGCTATTGTATTGTATACATTTAGGTAAAGAAAATTCATCAAGAGAAGAAGCTAGATTTGCTTGTAGACAAGGATCTCAAGAACAACTATGACAAGAATGAGCTTGAAGAAATTGTTCAAGTTGCACTCTTGTGTACACAATATCTTCCAGCCCACAGACCGAAAATGTCTGAAGTGGTACGCATGCTTGAAGGCGACGGTCTAGCCGAGAAATGGGAAGCTTCTCAAAGAGCTGACAACACTACCAAGGGAAAACCATATGAATTATCTTCGTCAGATCGATTTTCTGATCTTACTGATGATTCATCTTTGTTAATCCAAGCCATGGAGCTTTCAGGTCCAAGGTGAAATTTTCCTAGAAATTTTTTAGTTTAATAGATTTTGTTTTTATTATTCTGTTTTGTAGTTTTCTAAATAGGTTTCTATAGAAAGTATATGAAATTTAAGATCATGTGATGTGATAGTTGGTTCCAATTAGATAATCCATGAGGGTTATTTGTTGTATGATAGAAGTGTTCCAAAGCTGAAAAAGGCTGCTTGTTTTTGCAAATGTATATATACTTATTTGTTGAACTTGAATTTGTAATGCAAATATTTGTAATATTAAAAGTTAATGAAGTGCTTAACTAGGTTTTTTAATTCCCTCACTTCGACTGGAGTTTTTCACGTTAAAACGTGGTGTCTATGTACCGTCTCAACTATATATTTTTCTTTCGTTGATCCTAGAGGAGTATATTTTTCATGGACAATTTCGCCATGGCATCTTTCTCATGATAGCCGATGATGATCGGAATAAAAGTCAAAAGAGATGCAGAAGATGTAACAAATGCGAGCATATTTGCCATGCTCAAGAAAGATGTTTCCTTAGGCATATTGATAGATGAAAGAAATGTGATGCACATAATGAGATTGGTTATAACTGCAAATGAAGAAATAATCATGGCACTTGTAGTTCTAGGATTATTTAACAAACGATAAGCAAGCAAAAACTGAACTAATGACAATAAATAAATGGAAAAGAAATATTTTCAATTCCAAAAAACGCACAGAGAGCAATCATGTAATGCCACAATAACCTCGTATAAAAACATGTCAGTGTCAAACACCGACATGTTTCGGACACCCAACATCCTTTCGGTCAAAGTGTTGGTGCAATAGAGACATAGATAGTGAATTGCTAACAATATAAATTATTCCTACAATAATCTCTAATGATATCACTACCAAGCCAATGAGAGAATAACCAACCTACAACAAAGAAGTTAGAACAAATAAACAAATGAAAAAACAAACTTTCTAAGATCCAAAGGGACTAGGGCATTGTATGTTTTAAGTTTTAACGGTACAAATACATATATTTGTGGTACATGTTTCCAGTTTTGGCCCAACTACTCCTCTGCACTTCGATGCTTCACAATGTACATTTGTTTTCTACTTCCAACAAGTAAACAAGGACACTCTCATAGTTACACAAACAACCTAACCTTGTCCCTCACCGTTTGATGGACAACAACCTCTGCAAATCGATCTCAATCGTCCACACAGAACTATACGCGAACGCTCATCACTTTTTTTATATAAGTTCCTAGAATTGGTTGTTATAGCAACTTGAAAAAATAAATGTTGATTCCATTTGCATGAGTGAAGGCTCTTCTTCCTCTTCAAACTCTTTTTCTCAAAAATCAAGCAATCTCAATCTTTATCTTCACCTTATAATCCATCGAGTTTGACATAAGTATCCATCATTGTAAAATTACCAACCTTTTTAGAGAATTACAGAGGAAAAAGTAATATCAAAGTGAGAGAAACTAAAAGTTGGTTTGAATTGACTTGTTTAAGTTTATCAAATGATATAAGTTTTATGAGACTATTTTAAGAGATTTTTTGAAAATAACTTATCACAATTTTCATAAACTTTTTTCAGCTTATTTTCATAAGTTCTTTACTCAATAACATAATCACAAGGATCACAAAGGAATGTCTACTACGTCGGTAACTAACCCCTATTGGTCCCACTTTCTTCCTTCTATAAGAAAATTGGAAAATTGGGGGATTTTTGGGTATTGGCTTCGGTATAAATGTCTTGTCATTGCCCTCCCTTAGCAGCAGCCTTGACCTCGAGGATGAAACGGGGAAATTGATTTTTATTGATAATTTTTTTATCAGTCGAGTGTTTTATAACCATGTTGTGTCTTCCAATCCTTCACCCTTCCACTTTACTTATCGAGAAATAGACATTTACCGATGGACAATATATAATCAACAATAAGATTGTTGCATTTCAGACTTTATCTACAAAAAAATGATATTTTGACGGATTTTGTGTAGATACATGTTTTTTTTCCTTTTCTTGTTTTATTTTGAGTTCCCTCTAAATTAGAGGCCACATGCCAAGGGCCTTGTTGCACTTACATAGAGTCGGCCCTGCTAACATATCGAATGATTCAATTCTAACCTTACATGATCATTTTCAAGTTTAAATCTCAGTATAAAAAAAGTCTTAGTCCTAATTACTCATATGCTTGTAACTTGAAAATCGTCTCATCCTTAATTAGCCGGATGTACCTAAATAGAGTTCCATGTAAGCGATATAGAATTCACAATCCTCTTTGACTTCTCAGCAACCTCATTCATTTAGTATTTTTTAGCATCTTCATCTTTTACATCACTCACCTGTAACAAAAGTTGTCATAATATTCTTGTTATAATCAGATGTGTGAGAGGTTTGACATTGGTAATGTGAGGTAAAGTGGGTTTTAGCGGTGTGGAGATTGATAGTCGTCATCAGATGATGATGAAGGATGCTTGTCAAACATACTGAGAAAGAGGCAATTCTTCGTTGAGGCAGATTGAGTTACGTAAAAAGTGAAAAACAAATAATTACACAGAGAACACCACATTTATGAAAGAAAATGGTCTCTCAAAAACATGGTATTCTCCATGTAATAATCTGTGGTTTTTCACTTTGAACACTAATCAATCCTCCTTCAATAAAGTTCTACCATTTTTTCTCGTATATTTGAGCAGAATACCTTTATTGTTTGATGATGACGACAGCCAACCTCCATGCCTTGAACCCTCGCTACCTACCATCCCCAAAGTCAAACCCTCGCATCTAGATGTAAAAAGAAAACCAAACGACATCCGTTACCAGTAGTGGTAGTTTCGAAGATGAGAATGATGTTGATCACGATATGTTTTTAGACTGTTAATTTATTTCTTATTATTATGCTCCATGATTGTTTGATGTGTTTTCTTTCAGCTTGCCTCGCATAGATTTGGCCATGATAGACATACTAAGGAAGAGACGTCAGCAAAGGGCATACCAAAAGGTTCTTCTCCCTCTATTGTTGGATCTCACACAATTGTGTTCAAATGCATGACATCTAATCTAATTCTACAAGGGTTGGTGTTATTAGTGCTTGTGTCAAATTTGAAGTGAAGGTGAGGTTAAAAGAGTATGTTGGAACACATAAGTGTTACTATGTGAATTAAAAAATTCTCATGTCAATTATCTCATTGAGTGCTCATTTATGAGGCGAGATCATGTCATTGATTTAGTGGAGGTCAACTAATCTTAGCCATTGAGTTTATAACTTATCTTTGACTCCTCATCTATAAATCGAGCTCCCCTCCCTCACTTCTACTCACCCAAAAAGTTCTCTAAAGAATTGTTCTCTCTTCTCCCTCCTTTAGCTTGTGTTGACGAGCTATTTTTTTCTTCTCCCTTATTTTCTGTCCCTTTGGATCGAAATAGTGTTCTTAAGGTTATAGTCCATTCGGTTTATAATGTCCCTTCAGAATTTAGAATGGTCTTAAGAACATAGTCCCTTCGGTAAATTTTGTCCCTTTGGAAATAAGAGTATTATTAAGATCATAGTCCCTTTTGATATATATTGTCCCTTCGAAAATAAGAATGATCTTAATAATATAGTCGCTTTTTATGTCTTATGCCCTTAGAAAAGTTAGAGGTTAGAGTGGTGGAAACACCATATTAGATTGATCATAGTACCATATAAGAGTGGTTTTAGTACCATAATAAAGTGGTATCAATGCCATATTAGAGTGGTCTTAGTACCATATTTGAAGGTGTATTTCTAGAACAGATCCTATAATGCAATAGAGCTCTGATACAGTTTAGCTGGGTTGTTTTATCATGGGGACGTCGTGGTTGATAGTCTGCTTGCACAATTTTGGGCAGTGTCACGAAACGTCTTAAAGAGAGCGACTTGGTCTGTGACTTAGCCTAGTAATCTCTTCCGTGACAAAAATATTTTTTAACTAATTTTGACTATTGCCATATTAAAGTGGTCTTAGTACCATATTTGAAGGTGTATTTCTAGAGCAGATCCTATAGTGCAATAGGACTCTGATACAGTTTAGCTGGGTTGTTTTATCATGGGGACGTCGTGGTTGATAGTTTGCTTGCACAATTTTGGATAGTGTCACGAAACGTCTTAAAGAGAGCGACCTAGTCCGTGACTTAGCCTAGTAATCTCTTCGGTGACAAAAATATTTTTTAACTAATTTTGACTATTGTTCCAACAGAGTCTGTTTTATCTATTGAGAAAGTGAGTCAGAAGAGGAACTCACACATGAAAAATGGGTTTAAACGTGTTGGTGAAAGTGAAGGTTGGATATGGAAGGAGGATGGTGGGTTTGTAGTTATGAGAAAATAGTTGAGAGATCATTAAAATCTACATTCAAACAATATATTTTATTTTTTTGGTTGATTTAAGGGTTTGATCATGGTGGTGGTGAGGATTCATTTTATTTTTTGGTTAAGTGGTAGGCTATTAATTTAACCAAACAAAACTAATTATTTATTAAATAATACACACAAAATATAGATTATGGGTCCTTCTAACAAGTGTGTTTTACCATCATTTATTATTTTGAAATTTTATTGTGTCTATCTCAATAAAAGAAAGAAATTGAGGAGAATAAAAAAAATTCAAAATGGAGGGGATTCCGACTCATATTTTTTCTCTACGATTTGGGTTATGATTTATTTAGGTTCTATGGTAACCAAGAAAAAATTATTTAGGTTCTATGAATCAAAATAATTTATATACGTGACACAAAAGTTTTGATGATCCAAGCCTCGAGTGATTCCGCCTTGATTTCTCTGCTCCCACAACTCTCTCTTTGTGTTTCCTTTTTATAAAAAGTGATAGAATGTCTTGGCGGTTTTTCTAAGTATGTCGGGATGTGTAGTGCGTATGTCGCGGAATTGTGGGGAGTTTATGAAGGTCTTCGGTATGCAAAAAGATTGGGGGTTCATATTGGTAGAATTAAATGTTGATTCTTTGGTTGTGGCGAAGACTTTATTGGATGAAGAAGATGTTAGTCCTATTAGTCGTAGTCTTGTTCAAAAGATAAGGAGATTACTTCAAATGGCGTGGGAGGTGAAAGTTCAACACTCTTACCGCGAAGCAAACACTTGTGCAGATGCATTTGCTAATATCGGCTGTAGTATGGGATCTACTTTGATGATTTATGAGTCTTGTCCGACTCAATTAAGACATTTGTTAATACCTGATTAAATGGGGGTTCCACAACCTCGTATGGTCAATTTGTAATTTGTTTCCTTTGGGCCATTGGTCCTCTTTACAATAAAAAAAAAGTGATAGAATGTATCGAAATGTGATCCAATTTTTCTTAAATATCTGAATTCTTTTACTTTCGCCTCGATTCAGATTTGCTTGGTGAATATGTTTTCCCCTATAAGCTTAGTGAATTGACCCGATCCAAAGAATTCTTGTTCTTTGATCCTACAAATACAAAAGAAATAGATCATAAAAGCTATGCTAGTACTC
>Ga0099826_10002089_pt1 | contig 12633 bp, 3 predicted proteins | sample Mtrugardesep15_FD_76830 | JGI IMG/M metagenome (GOLD analysis project Ga0099826, IMG submission 76830) | Root nodule microbial communities of legume samples collected from California, USA - M. trunc garden sep15 | ecosystem: Host-associated > Plants > Roots > Nodule | place: USA: California...
ATATATATATATATATATATATATATATATATATATATATATATATATATATATATATATATATATAATTGTTCGTTTTCGTTGACAATAAATTTGATGGATCTTGTAATCAAATAAAAAATTCGGATAGATTTTATCTAATATTTATGACACACGACGAGTCCTTGTCTGTAAGGTAGACATGCATCCTTACTGTTAAAAGAATAACATCTAGTCATCTAGTAGCCGGTCTATATTACTCTTACTGTTTGACGGCGTTTACATTGATTTTGTCCTTTCTTTTTACGACGAATGTCACATTTTTTTCACTTTATACTTTTTTTTATCTCGGTTATTTTTTATAAAAAACAAAATAATTACAATTTTTTAATCTAAATTGATAAAATAATACAAATACATGTTTAACATCGTTAAAAACGTAAAAGTTAAAAGTTAAATATGTAAACAAATTGACAACATTTAAATTAATACTAGTATACAACAAGATATCAACAAAGAATATGATAAAATCTAACTGATCGGAATATTCATATTTTTTGGTCTACAACAATGACGTTGAAATTGTTGATTTAATGTGTAGTTAACTGAAGCAGGTCTTTTAATGGAAGTCGACAAATGCTGCAATAAGACGTGAAATCAATCAACGCCGCACAAAACGACAAACAGCACAACGTCGCACTCAAATGACGAAATTAAGGAGAAAAAAAAAAAACTTAAGAAAAAACTTGATATACATGAAGATCACTTATTTAGATTGAAAAAAAAAAATACACATGAATGATTCAAGTGAAAAAAATGACATAAAACTATCATTTTTCGATACGTGAAAGAGAAAGAACTTAGGGTTGACAACCTTTCTTCCTTTCTATCTCGATTATAATTAAATATTAATTAAACAAAATTGATGTATTTGATTCATGCAAATTTAAATCAATTACAATATTGATATAAATAAAATATCAAAATTTTATCAAATTAATCTTACTAAATATTCATTGTTATCATATATACAAAGTAGAAGATACTAAATTAGTAACAATTTGACCCTTTAAGTCATAAAATATCAACACTCATATCAGTTTTTCATCAAATTTCATCAAAAATTGCTTAAGTTACCATTTTACATTGAGTTGACATGTCTGAAAAGTGTTTATGATATTAAATATAGTTACTTCTATACAATTTATCATTCTTGTTTCCAAATTCAAACATGATTTACAGGTAAATGTTTCATGAACAATATTATAGATTAAGTAAACGATCGATTTCATTTTAATCGAAGTTTGAATAATACATCTATAAATTCTAATTTTGAAAGTAGTAAATTTGAACCCACCAACTTAACATTAAACAATTACATATGTATTTTTTTAGTTGAGTTTGATGAAAAGAGGATAATGATGAAATTATATTGTGATTTAAATGATCAACTTATTACAAAATAAATATTTTTTTAACAAATACAAAATAAAACTTAAAAGAATAATTTGTTAAAAACATTTAATTTAAAAGATCGCGAGATATATTAGACCTGGTAGAAACATATTGAGGTGTAATTGTCCTCATTGCCGTGTACATAAGGTTGTAGGCTTGTGACTATGATAAGGTAAGCTAAGGCTGCTGCCTTAGACCCTCAAATTTGGCAACTTAGTAACTTGCCAATTTGCTGATGGTCAACAAATACTCATGTTGAAAATCGCCCCAAAAATGAAAAGTTGAAAACTCTTATATAAAAAAAAAGTTTGTTCATGATACTCACTCAAATCATAAATATAAGATATTGTTGATTTAATACAAATTGATGTACCTGTGTGAGTCAACTTACGTTGGACATGATTAAAGGAATTAGCAATTTTAAAAAGGAGAAAAATATTTTTTTTATATATTAGTGTATTGTACGATAATTGTGGATATATTAATCTAATTATATTTATATAGTTATTATTAATTTAACATTATTATACTGTGATGCAAGATTGGAATAATACAAAAATTATACAATTTAACATTTTTATCCTTTCAAAACTGTATATTTTAAAAAATATCAAATTTCCTTAGATTATCATTATCATTAATAAACTATAAGTCTACTCATGGACTAGCCTCTTACACTTCTCCTAAACTCCTTACTTCGTAAATGATAGCAAGGAATTGGATGAAAATACTTTCAAACATGGCCACAATCCACTTCGCCAACCAAATCAACTAAGTCTCATTAACCAAACGTTCGCTGCACCTGCAAGATCATAAGACATGTGCGCCTCGACACACGGGAGCGCGTCACATTTTCTCTAGATTGTTGGCTCCAAATCCAACTGTCTCCGCATCTCATGTTGGATGTCTCAGAGTCCGTTACAATGACTCGTCTATATAAATGTGACCTTAAGTCACGCCAAGGTAGGATTTGTTCAAATTTCACTCATATATTGACTTACATCATAATGCTAACTTTTTTTGCATGTACATTCTACCTTGCAAGAGAACAACTTTCGTCACAAAAGAACTCGACCTCAGCTACACCGAATCCTTGCATCACAAGTGTCACCACATTGTCATTCTTGTTCTTCTCCACGTCTAAATAGTAACCATATAAATTCCTTGTGCGAGTGAGGATGTAATATCAATTATTAAATTTGTTTAACAAGAGTTGACACTATTCACTTCACTCTCAAAAATGAACTCTTTATTTTCGATGAGCCTTCGTGCATGCGTGTAGATTTGCCTTACACCTCAAAATATTGAATCACAATTGTGAGTGTGTACAAAAATATGTCGACAACTTGTGTAACCAAATATTCACCCTATTGTCAATTTGCCACGATTTATTCCTCATCACATGCCAATGAAAAACTTGAGCTCTCAGTGGTTAACCTGAGCCCCAACAAGTTCTCTAGAAATATATCTAGCCCTGAATATTTGAAAAGTATGGCAAAGTCGAACTTGCTAAGGTGGTGATGGGTTTCACTCTGTCACCGTAAGTCAGTCTCCTAACCCTCACCCTAAAAAATTGACCATGCATGCTTACGTTGGATCTCCTTGCTAAGAAATTAATTAGTTGGGCAATAAGAAATAATAGTTGGAAATTGTTAAATAAGTTTGAATTTTACTCCTTAAAACCATCTCAAAGGATGAGGATGTCTAAGAAATATATAAAATCAACCGTTTCAAACCTTTGACCGTGTAATCAAGTGATTGGATTCAAGTGATTAATGAGCTCCATTAAAAGATTAATTGTTTGGAAGAATCCGAGTTCCATTCCTTAATGAAACAATTCCAGATTAGATTATACTCGTCTTATGGCCAAATTCAGTATTATCAATAATAATAAGGAGTGTCGCTCTCCGTCTTCTCTCTAAGTTACATCGCCCCGCCGTTCCTTTCAATCTAAAACGTTGTTGTTCAGATGTAAATGGTGGTCAGTGGTGGTGCGACGATGGGTCAATCGACAACCATCCACATCGCCTCTTGCACTTGTTCTCTGCGGTGGTGGTTTGTCAGAAGATCAGGTTTCAAGGTGAGTCCTGTTTCGGTCTAGTGGTTGCGCCGACGATTTTGGTTTTGCTCAGATCGTCGTTGCAACTTGGTTCATGTTGATATGTCATTTGTTTTGAGTCTTGGCTCTCACTATATCGTCACTTTTGTCCTCCGATGTCCTGTCCTTTCCCTCCTCCGACATTGTTTCTCGTCGGGTTCAGACTGTTGCGGTCTTCTTGTTTCTGGTTGGTGGTTGTCTCTTTGATGCTGGGTTTTTTTGGTTTTATCTGGTTCAAATGCTTTCCTTCATGTCGAAAGTTGTTTATGCGTGTTCCGAGTTAGATTCCTATGATTCGTTTCCTCGCATCTTTGACGTTTGGTCTTGAGATATGGTGGTGATGGTTCGGTGGTGGTAAGAAGGTGATAACGTGTGGTTTTTTTGGGTGGTTATGTGGTGGTGATGGGGTGGCGATGTCCGTTGTCTGGGTGGTGGTTTTGTGGTGGCAAGAAGATGGGGACGTGTGGTGTTTGATTGGTTTTAGTGAGGCTGCCTATGTAGCTGCGGCGGGTAGTAGTGGTGGTTCACCAGTGGTTTTCATGAGGGTTTGTCGTGGATGTAGTGGTGTGGGTTGGACGGCGTCGTGGTGGAATTTTGGTTTCGGATCTAACATTAGATCTCTTGGTGGTTTTGTTGCTTTAGGTTTGAGTTTGTGTCTGGGTGTTGGAGGGTGGGTGATCTTTGAGTCGGAATCCCCTCTTGGTTGTTCTCTGATTGTCCGCGGTTTTTGGTTAGGGTTCGTCCGATCTGATAAAGATTAGCATGGAGGAGGCGATGTTGGTTTTGTAGGCCATATGGTTGGTGGTGATGTAGGTGACAGGTTAGGTGGGAGATGATAGTGGTGTTGCTGTGGTGGTGGGAGGAGGTGATGGTGGTGATGTTGTGATAATGGATGTTATGATGTTGTTTTGGTGGATCGGTGGTGAGTAGATACGGGTTTCAAGTTGTGTGGTGGCGGATCTCGGTGTGGTGGCGGTTTTGTGGTGCGTGGCGGTGGTGATGCAGCAGGGAGATAGAACATTGAATTTGTTTCCTCTGATTGTTTTCATTGAATTTCGAAGATAGTTTTTTGTTAGGTGGTGTTTCCTGTGTTTTTTACATTTTGTCTTTGATGCACGAGTGGATGGATGTACCCATTTACCCTTGTATGTTGCTACTTTATGATTTCTAGCCTAGCACTCCTTGTGCTGGTCAGGACTCATTGTGATTTTAATAAATTTCATTTTAGCTTCTTCAAAAAAAAAAATGTCCCCTTCCCCTAAATACCGGAGAGTTAACAAAAAAACATTGATTGCGTTAAACTCCGATGCAACTTCAATAGAAACAATTCCAAATCAAAACAATTGTGTACTTTATTTTAGGGAAAATAATTGTATACTTGACATTGACGTAAACGAAAATAAGTCCATATAACCCACTTTCTTTGTTTCTACAATTCTATCATACTGAGACAATATTATTATTTTTTTTATAAATACTATGCTAAGTTATGTAAAGAAAAAAAGGTGAGTTATACTTGTGTATTTTTAAGTTATGATTTATTTTGGATGATGCTTTTTAAAAATTTAGCAAATGAATGTTTTTAAAGAATGTAGTGAATGTTTTTTAAAAAATGAACGTAAGGTATTGTGAATGTGTAAATGAATATACATATTCTACAAAACGCACGTTATGTCTTATGGGATTAAAAAAATAACATCTTTGTCAAGAATTGATGATTTGTTAACTTACCTAAAACCAACTCAAGTTAACTCATGTTGGCTCAACTTGAGTTTTAACTGGCTCAACTTGAGTTTTAACTCAAGTTGAGCCAACATGAGTTGGCTTAATGTGACTTAACTCACGTTAGTGCTACCAAACGTGAGTTAACTCATATTTGAGGTATTTTAGAAAGTTTAAGGTGGAAATGAGCAAATCTGAATGGGTAAAAAACAATTTTCTTTGCCAAACAACATATTTTGATCCAAAATCACCAATGGGGCCAAATCCAATGAGAAAGATATAAAAACCCAATTATGTTGCACATTGAGTTTTACTTTTCCCACCCTATGACCTTCTCCCGCGCCCTGTAAAATTTTCAAAAATGTCCTTGTGCATTTCGGATTTTAAAATCCAGATTCATGTTTACTATTTTGGATTTTATAATCTAGACAATTCTTATGTATAATCAGCCATCAAACTCTCACATTTCAGCTGTTTTGAGTCTTACTTTTAAAAACAACAAAAAACTAAATAAAAAAAATGCTAAAAACCTGTCAAATAAAATCATAAAAATATAAAAATAGCACCAAAAATTCTAAAAATCAAATAAAACTAATGCAAATTTTTTCGGATTTTTCTGAGAATATGAAAAATGGGTCTAAACGATGGAATTTTGGATTTTGAGGGGCGAAGTCCTGTAAGAAGTCCCTTCTATTAGAGTCACGGTCCTTGAATTTTTTCTGATTTTGGGGAAGTTTTGGAGCAATCCGATCAAGTAGCCCGAAAACCTGATTTTTTTACTAAGAACATGTAACAATGACCCAAAAACAAAAGGATAAAAGTTATGAAGATTAATATTGTCCCTAAAATGACTATCCATGTTACAAACATATTTAGAATTTGTGCTGATACAGTTCAGATTATATAACCTGAACTGTTTTACCTTAAAAAATGGTGTTTAGGGGTTTCCGGATTATGTAATCTGGAAACATCATGTAACGCGCCCTATTTTTTGAAGTTTCCGGATTACAAAATCCGGAAAAATCCGTAACTCCATTTTTCACCCTATAACAAAGGAAAACACCATTCCGGATTATAAAATCTAGAAACTCAAGGGCATTTTTGGAAGAAAAAAATGGGCGCAGGAGAAAACTCACAAGGTGGGAAAAGTAAATCTCTTGCACATTGGACATGTGACTAGATTGTAAGAGTTTAAATTTTGCCCTATACCTCTACATCTATACCTTCACCCCTACAAATTAATAAAAAATAAATTAATTAATTTTACCTTTTTTTATTTAACTTTTTTACATTTTTTTCACCCTAACTTTCAACATTTCTGTTCAACATGAGTTCACTCCCGCATAGCATTTCAATATTGGGTCAAATTAATTTTTATAGCTTTTTTAATAAACTTTTTTCTGCGGCTAGATCATCCATTCCAAGATGTGATTCTTGTAGAGATACTTTTGGTCTTCCTTTGAGGAGCAATTCTTACCTAGTCACAACCTCAAATCAAAAATATTTATGCACACATACATAAATGGAGAGAATTAAAAGAAAAATAAATTAGTCTTCTTATCTACGTGTGTGCCTAAGTCATTTTTATTTGTATTTGTAACCAATTTTAAAAAATATTAATATAACAATTAAAATACTAATATTTGTGATTAAAAAAATTATTGTTATTGCGTGGTTAAAAACCATAAATAAATAGTTGGTCAATAATATTTTCAATACAAGCCATGTGCAAGGCAAAACATAAAATGATTATTCTAAGATCAAGATGTAAAAGTATAAATTTAAGGTACATAGACTAAAGAGTTACAAAATAATATAGTGCACCTCAGGTGAATGTAGATTCGCCTTGGCTGCAACAAAATTATTGTATACACATGTTGTTTGGCTAAAAACATATGTAAAAAACGAAAATACTCATCGGTAATTAACTGTTGAGAAAAAATAAAACCAGTTGCAGTTAACTATCGAGGAAAACTTCGATAGTTAACTATCGAGAACAAGCATTTTAAAAAAAAATCTCTTTTGACATTTAAGTACCGAGGAGTTGTTTCTGGCTTTTTAATTACCGTTTGTCTCTCTCCTTGGTCTCCCTCTTTTCTTGTCTCCTCCCATTTATTCCTGGTAATGAGAGGTTTATTCAATCTGATAAATTTTTTTTTGAGAGAAATATTGAGTTGAATCCGTGGTTGTAATAATTCACTTTATGTGTGACATGAATTGCTTTTTCTCACAAACAATCTTTCCTTCATACTTCACCCACTTTTCATTTTGGAAAAACATCTTTCACAAATATTTACATTAATTTATTTTGGGTTTCAATTCATGTACCATCAATAAGTTCTACATTTGCCATATTTGTGTGATATTTAGATTGCATATGTCCATGTAAATTTAATTAGCATTTAAAATTCTTAAACTTTAAGAATTCACCAAAAAATAGTTTAAACTTTGAGAAAATACATTGCAGACGCCTGCAAAAACAAAAATAATGGAATAATTATTGAAATTTTAATTTTTGTGCACCTCACATGTTGCCTATGGAGATTAATAGTTGCTAACTTACCTATAACATGATAATAATAAATAAAAAAAACTGTAAGAAACAATAGTTGCTAACTTGCCCATTAGGCTTGATTTTAAAAAGCCAGAAACAACTCCTCGGTATTTAAGTGTTGAAGGAGATTTTTTTAAAAAAATTTCTTTTCCTCGTAGTTAACTGCAACAGGTTTTATTTTTCTTCGACAGTTAACTATCGAGGAGTATTTTTATCTTTTACACGTGTTTTTCAGCTAAACAACATGTGTATACAACAATTTTCTGGCTGCAAAGAGGGACAGAGGTAAAAAAAACATCCATGGTGGTTGCTAATTTATAAACTTTATCCAGTATTGTCAATTGTTTTAAGCTAAATAAAACCTCAATCGGGTAACAATACATTTGGTAAAATAAAAGTGATTTTGGCATAAAATAATTTAGAGATTTTGTGAAAAATCAAAATCTATTTTGTATTTGTTTACCGTAACAAAAATCATATTTTTTAAACAAATAATCTAGTTTTTTTTTTGTCTAGTAGTCTAATGGCTAGAGCTCACACAATTAAATGTGGAGAAGTGGTGTGTTTGAGGTTCGAACCTCAACCCCTGCATAAATTATACAATGTCTTTGCCAACTGAGCTGAACTCATTGTATAAAAGGGATTTTTTGTTACAAAATTAGTTCAATATTTTAAATCATATTTTCTCTCTCCTCTAAAAAAAAAATCTATTTTTTGAGAAGCTACTCTTAACAGCTTCTCATTTGAAGCTGTTTTTAGATTATGATTTTTTTAAAAATCTATAACAAACGGATGAAAAACTCTTAAAAGTGATTATTTATTTAAAAAAATGATTTTTTTTCTTAAAAAAACTATAACAAACGAGCTCATAGTCAATCGAGAAAAGAATAGTGAAGATTTTTAACCAAAAATACACTAATATGGTGCAATAAAAGGCAAGGTTATGTGCAAGAGGAAGGTAGGCAATGATTGAATATAACTTCTCTCTCTTTGGAATTCTCTCTTTCCCTTTCATTTTGTTGTTCCCTTGTCCTTGGGTTTATCATTTTATTTCTTTGCACTTGTAAGAAATGGAATAACATTCCATATTTAATCATGTCATTTTCTACTTGAACCCTATGTAATTCAATACAAAGTTCTTCATTCTTAAAATTTGTTCAATTGTCTTCTTCAAAATTACAATTCTTTGTGATGGTGTTTTGTTTACATGTCTCATAGCCTCTAAAACAATGGAATTGTCAGTGTTTGATGGAAGTTATGACACTTACTTTTAGGTGCTTTGCGTTGAATAATACTGCAAAGTGCAAGGCATACCAAATAAGGAGAAGACAACACTTGTGAGTTGTGTCTCCTTCCAACTTGATCAAGAGGTATTAACCAGAACCCCATCTCTATTTAATAATCCAATTGATCTTAAGTGTTTACCATGATGAAAAAATTCAAACAAAAATGCATGAGTTATTGTTCATGCGTTTCTTATATTTTTTAATATTCCTATTGTAATTTCCATCACTAGTTTTGTTGTGGAACAAAGTCATCAAATGAACATACATCCTCGTTTGATACCTACTAATTGTTTGTTTAAAGGCTGATCAAAATCACAATCCTCCCGTTGAGTTTTAGACTGATTTGATATCCTCGTCAATCTCTATGTTTGATAATTGTTTGGCTGGAAAAGATAGTTTTGCTTGTTGTTGTTAATTGTAGTGAGTCGTTGGTTCTTGGACTCATTTCATATTGACGATGGATCTATTTACCAATCTTTTAGACCTCTAATTAGTGTTTTAAACGCTTATGTATCATCTTCTTTCTCAGCAAATCTAGAAACATAAAAAATCCAAATAACGTGACACACAAATCGGATACCAAGCCAATGCGTTGAAGAACAACCCCTCACAAATTCAGCAAACAAAAATGCAATAAGCCAACGACAATCCGTCAAACCCATCACTATGCGTTTAGAGTAAACACCAAATGATTCAAACTAGAAAACAAAGCTAAAACTTCAATCATAAATGAACCAAAAGGAAACTAGAAGACATAAACTAATCTTTGTCGATTTTTTTTGACGATAAGAGTATAAAATCAACTCACGACTACTTATTTAAAAAGTTAAATCCATTATCATGAGCACTATCTTAGCTAAATTTCCATCATCATATCTCTCAAAAAAAGAAAAATTCCATACGAATAAGTGGAGTATATAATACAATGTTCATGACGATCACGGGACAAATTAATCAAAATTAACTAGCAATTTTTTCGTTCCACACAAATTTATATTTATTTTTCTTTGTTGAAAAATAAAATAAATTTGTATTTATCTTTAGAAAATTTGACCACTTATAGAGTAGGGTAAACTTTTTTACTAATTTTTTGATAAAGGAGAACAGTAATTATGAGTAGTTCCTTACCAATGTCAAAAACACAACACACGTCTCAATATTCTGCATTTAATACATCTTCCACTGTAGAGTAGTGGCCACGTACGCGAAACAGATTTTATTTCGATTTTATCTCATTTTTATTTAATTTATTTTTCTTCCGAAAAAACCCATCCATCCTAAAGTAGTGTAAAGTAAATCCCTCGGTTTTTGTCCGTTCATCTCCCTTAGCCCACAAAACAAAAAACATCTTCGCACCAAAACCATTCGCACCAAACAACTTGTGTTTGTGTTTTGTGGGTGGAGCTGGTAGTATTATTCTTCATTCACCACCGGCTACCACTGTACATACACCCTTCAATTTAAACAATTCTCATTAAAATCAATTATCACCATAACAATTAAAATAAATTAAAATAAAATAAACAGTTTTCTTCTGGAATATACCCACTAGCATACTACTTGTGCAAACCAATAAACTGTATCATTTCAATTATCAATCTCAATTTCACCAACCTATACTATATTCTTCTCATAGATCTACAATTCTTATCCTTTTTAATTCTCATTACTCTCTCGTCGTTTTGATCTTATAGTTGCCGTTTACCTTCAGATCTGAACAAAACAATCTTCCATTTTTTTTTTATTTCTTTTTTTGCGTTTTCATTACTGTTATTCCTATTTTTATTGTTAGCGTTTTTCTTCACTTCAGAAAACGAGAGAGAGAGAGAGAGAAAAAAAAAACTCGATTCTCTTCAATCTTCGTAGCTTAATTGAAGTCTCCAATTCATCGAAATTCGTTACGATTTCCGATGGATTTGGACGATTTCCGATCTATATTACACACGGCGGGCGTTGACGTCTGGATGTTCATCGACACGGCGATCTCCGTCGCTGCGCAGGATAACGCCGGTGAGCTAAAGCGGAAAAGAGACGAAATCGTGGAGCGTCTCTACGCTGCCACAACAGCGGTTACTCCGATGTGTCAGAATTGCGACGGAGGTCAACGTCTTGTGACAAACGATAACCAAATCAAGAAAGAGAACAGTCCTAGCCTGAGTCCGGAACGACAACCGCGCCGCGGCGGGGCTTCTTCTCCTCCGACGCCGCAGTCTGAAGGAAACGACGACGGTGAAGACGAAGAGATAGATCCTTACGGTGGTTTGTTTGATGATGAACAGAAGAAGATTCTAGAGATTAAAGAGCTTCTAGAAGATCCTCATCAGGTTTTGTTTAATTAATGTTAATTTAAATTCAAGTATTAACTATTAGAAATGAATGAAAATTTTGTTCTAATTATTATTATTTTTATTTTATTTTAATTTTCAGTCTGAAGACACTTTGATGGAGTTGCTACAAAATCTGGTGGATATTGATATTACATTCCAAGAGTTGAAGGTGATTGATTAAACATTATTTTGATTATAAACTGTTATTTTCAATTTTTTCATGTTTGTGTCAATTGTTAGTTTTGTTTTGATGATGATTTGTTTTTGATTTGTGTAGGAAACTGACATCGGGAGGAACGTGAATCAGCTGCGAAAACATCCATCAAGCGATGTTCGCCGATTGGTGAAGCTACTTGTCAAGTAATTGAAGACACATGATTATAATTTTTTGAAGAAATTAATGTTGTTTTTTGTAGCATTGGTTGAGTTTGTGAATTTTTGATTATGTGTAGGAAGTGGAAAGAAATTGTTGATGATTGGGTGAAGCAGAATCCACAAAGAGGGAAAAGCACTCTGATGGGTAATGTTAATATTTTTGGGAGTATTTGTGAAAGAGTTAAAAAGTAGGAAGTTAAAGGAGTTGGAATATTCGTGTGAAATTCGTTAATGGTAATTAATAGTATTCAACATTTGCAGCTGATGGAGACTCTCCTTTGCAGAAAACCACCCCAAATGGGCATAATCATCAGGTCAAAGAAATCTTTTATTCTATTTGCTTTTGAAAAGTTGAAGCAATTAAGCTTGCTAATGTTGTGTTTTATTAGTTTATGCAGATTCCTGATTTTGCGTACTCTCCAAATCCACACAGTGAGAATAGCATCTGATTCAAATATTCTTGTAACCTTGTTGATGCCTTTTGTTTGCATTTGGTTTATATGCTTTTTGTTTGCTGACACAGATGGGAGCTCTGGTTCCGACCGTAACACCTCCGAAGCTGAACCAAAACCAAAACCTAAATCAGTTCCTCGCAAAGACCCACCTCCAAAACCAAGGCCATCACCCCCAGTTACCGCCCCTACCTCTGCTCCTCAAAGTGTACGGTTTTGATTTTTTTTGTTAAAGTTTGTTGTTGGAATGTTTATGCATGTGAATGTCCCCTAGTGTTAACTTTGTGAAGTGATGTCTGACATAAAATGCTGAATGATTGCAGAGACAGAGAGAACAGAAAGAGAGCAATTTTGATGCAGAGAGGCTTGCTGCTGCAAGAAAACG
>Ga0099826_10002090_pt1 | contig 12633 bp, 8 predicted proteins | sample Mtrugardesep15_FD_76830 | JGI IMG/M metagenome (GOLD analysis project Ga0099826, IMG submission 76830) | Root nodule microbial communities of legume samples collected from California, USA - M. trunc garden sep15 | ecosystem: Host-associated > Plants > Roots > Nodule | place: USA: California...
AGGAAATTGGACCTATGTTCCAGTAGATCCTGATATCTAGTTTCTCTTGACCTTGAAGCCTCGACCTCATAGTCTTGGGTGGTAAACGGAGAGCTAGACATGTTTGGTAGAGGATATCCGGATGTAGTATGAGAATTTAAAGCATTACGATCAGATGGTGACACTCTTGTACCCCTCTCCCCTACTTGTCTTCCATTATCCTCACTAGCATCTCTCAGTTCTCTCTCTTGTTGCAGAGGGCAAAAGTTGAAGTCAGCCAATCCTGATCGGCGGTGGACTCTATCACGAAGCCTTCCGACACTTAAAGTTCGGCTGAAACGAACATTGCGATCAACAGGTTCTCGGGCTCCATTTCGTCTATCTATATGTCTAGTCTCAGCGTTTCCTGTTTCAGTATGAATTCTTGGAGAAAACATGTTCACACCAGGCATGTCTCGCGTAGCATATCCATCTCTAACCATATCTTGGATAGGAGACAGCATTGGACTCGACAAGTTGCGATCCAAACCAAATGTCGGGACATTTGAACTTAAATTATTAGAAGCATTCTCATGATTCTCTACAGGGACTCGATTAACAAAAGACGCATTAAGCAAGTCATTACATTGTTGAGTTTCATTTCTATTAGTCAAACTTCCATGAGGCCGTGGATGCAGACTAAGCTCGTCTTCATTGTTAAATATCGAAAGACTTGCCGATGAAACAGGACAAGGTCGAGATGACCCTAAACTGGTGGTTCTGCTAAGTCTGAAGCTTATATTTCCCGGAATGATGCTAAAACGAGAAAGGAACCGACTTGCAGGGTTTGTGGACTGAGTTGAAGAACCATGTGCAGAGCTGCTAGCGGTTCTGGATTCGGTGCGACTCCACTCATCAAGATCAATGTTAGAAGGCATACAAGGTATTTCTTCAGGTTTAACTTTTTTGAAAGACTCTGATTTCACTTCATCCGAGTCAATTTCATTGCTGCTGGTGTATGTATCATCACTTCCATTTACTTTATTCTGATCACAAACCTAAAGCATTTGTTGCAAACTAGAGTTAGGCAATTACCACGAAACTTTGACCAATAACCAAATATGTTTTACTATTACTAATACATTATGAACAAAACAAAAGGAGAAAGACATTTCATAACTTGAAAAAGTATATCAAACAAATAATAAGAATAAAAATAATTTAAAAAAAAAACTAGATGGGACAATGAGGCTGACAATAGGAAAGACCGATAGAGACATAATGCCAAAAATGTCATGATACAACAAAAATATCAAAAACTTGTGAATCATAAGAAGAAATCAACATACTAACGTTATCATAGGTTTATTAATGTATAAAATAATATTGCATCTTTTATTTTATTTTATTTTTTATGCAAATATTCCATCTTTCTAGATGCTTATAAAATTACTTATTTACTGTATTAAGAAATGATTTATTGGTAATCTTTCACGTAAATTGCAAGGAAAGAAACAACCACAAAAATGGTAGATGTAAAAGGATAACCAAAACAAAACCAACCAACAAATTTCATTTCCCATTCATAGTTTTTTTTATCATGAATGAATAGACACACAAAACAGTAGTTAATGCAATAAATTCATAATAAACAACTTTTTTGGTCTGTGGTCGAAGTGTCAAGTAGTACCACCTGAAACTCACACACAACTGCGAGCTCTCAGATTCAAACTCGGATGGTGTCCAACCTCGCAATATCGGCATTGCCATTTGAGCTAGGCTCATAATAAGCAACTCTAATGTAGTGGAAGTAGTGGCATTGATTGTTACATTTTAAATCAAATTAAATCAAATACATTCATAAACAACTCAAAATTCAATCATGGAATAAAAAAATTAAATAAAATCATATAACTTTTTTACAATAACAGATAAATAGCATAAAAATCTAAATTAACTGAAATTCAATCATAGAATAAATAAAAAATCATATACTTCATCTTACAATCCAAACACATAATAATTTTCAAAGATGAACTTAAAAAAACAATACAGCATTTTTTTCAAAGAAAGGAAAAGAACAAAATTTACCTGGTCATCATTATCACTATCACGAGATCCAGAAGTTGTTCCAAGACAATAAGAAGGAAACCCCTTATACCGTTTGGATCGACCTTTTCTTAAACTGCAAGAAGAAGAAGCAGAGCTACAAGAAGAACTGGTTTTACTGCTACTAGACCCCATTTTTTATATTTTTTTTTTACAAACTCTTTGAAAAGAATGGTTTTTCTATGACCCAATAGGCCAAAGAACAAAACCCAGAAATCAAAATCTGTTCTTTTGAAGATTCATGGAGTTTCAGATCTGTAATGGTGGTAAAGTAAAGTAGCATTTTTGTGTGGTGTTTTGGTGCATTTTTTGAAGACTTAAAAGTGAAGTGTGTGTTGTGTTAAATGAAGAGTGCAAGTAAAAGAATATAAAGAGATTGTAGTAAAAGATTATTATTATAGGAGCGTGTGTGAGGGTAAGACAAAGCAAGTCTTAGGTAAATGGGACAATGAGGTTCTTTTGTACTAAGAGGGAAAAAAAAAGTGAGGATAAGAAATGAAAAAGGGAAAAAGGAAAGAAGATAAAAAGATGTGGTGGAGAATATGGAAGGAAGAGAAAATTAGGAAAAAGAAAAAGAGAGGTAAAAAAAGTTTGAAAATGTTTATGAAAATTGAAATTAAAGAATGGTGTTTATTGGTGAAGAGAATATAAAGAAAATTAGATTTTTACAGGTTTAAAAAGAAAATTATAGTTGGATAACTTGGATTTTAATTTTCATAGACATTTACAAAAGTTTTATTTTACCTCTCATATAGTTTTTTTTTAAGGATTACCTATCTTATAGTTGGATAACTTGGATTGGGATTTGGGAACATATAAGTTAATTTATTTTTTTAAATAGTAATATAATAATTGTTATTTTTCTTTTTGGTGAATATAGTAATTGTTATTTCAATTATATATCTTTTCACTCTTCATTTTGTTTTATTATTTTTTTGGTCAAGTAGTCTAGCGGCTAGAGAAATTCACCTTAAAGGTGAATAAGTGGGGTGTCTAGGGTTCAAACTCCAACCCCTGCATAAATTATGCATTATCCTTTACCAAGTGAGCTAAGTTCACGGGACCACTCTTCAATTTTTATTATATATCTAAAAATATATATTTGCCTCTTGGGTTTTTTGGATTTTATTTCAAGAGATGGTGGGGTTGAGTCAGAGGCGGAGCCAGGATTATTATAAAGTCTGGGGAAAAAAGAAAATTGCAACACAATTATAGAGGTTTACATAAGAAATTTCAAACAAATAATAAAAAAAATCTATATAAATTGTTCAATTTATAGAAATTTATATAAAAAATTCAGAGGGATCTACATAAAAAATTGCAAAAATTTTGGCCCGGAGCCCAGGCGAGTGTCCGAGGTCACCGGGACTTAAAACCGCACCTGGGTTGAGTTGACCTGCTGGTGTCATTGTCACCTTTTAAATGTCCTTTTTTTAAAAAATAAAATAAAATAAAAGTTACTATAATTAGAATTTTTAGTAGACGTTTGAAGATATATCTCAACAAATTTACTTTTTTTTTTGGATATTCTATTCAATCAATCCTAATAACATGAAAAAGAATTACGATTAGAGTTTGACATACCAGATAAGTCATTTTAAGTTTTTTTTTTTCAAAAGAAGAGTCATAGTATCAAATCTATTGGATTTTATTTTTAACGTTATTTTATTAATGTGAAATATCAATTGATTTTTTTTTTCAACGATCAATTTGTTGAAATATATAGATAATCACTCTTAATGAAGTCTCTCTTCTTAGCCACATTTTCTTTCACCCATAAGACTCGAATATGAGAATTTACTTACGAGATTTCTAAAAAAAAAACTATTGTATTACAGCTCGCATAGTTCATGTATCAATAATATCAATTAAATGTAACAGACTATTCTGTATATGGAATCTTCAATATAAAATTAAAGTAAACTTCATTCACAAGCTATACATTCGCCAATGCATATGCACAATAGTTAGTCTCTTAATATGAGTAACTCATTCAAATCTCCAATTTAAAAATAAATAAGCCGCAAATGTTTTGCGTTAAACTCCACCTAGTTGTTGAACCTCCTTGTTTAGATAGGAGGTTTGAGACCAGTATTGATTAGTCAATATGAAACCATGGATACACGCCAATATCAACCCTTCAAACACACTCCCAAACCTTTGGGATATCCACAAATCCAATCACCATCTTCACCTCTAAACACTCCTCCGGACCCGCATTTGCACCTCCTTTAAGGCACCATCCGTATCAAGTCTAAATGTTTTTACATTACTTGATTTAAAATATGAAATTTGTGAATGGCTATTATAACAGATTTTAAGTTGTTGGTTAGTTGGACAACGATTGTACACATCATAATTTATACATGGTATTATTAAAAAAAAAAAAAAAGATATAAGTTCAACAAGAAGCTTTACACCAAAAGGTTCATTAGAAGATTAGCATAAGAAAGGGTTACAAAATCTTTTGAGATGCTAAACATGATTCCAATTCAAAGAAGCATAGCTCATAAACGTTTTACTTTAATTCAACCTTTTCTGTAACCATGTTTTATTTTGGTTGCCAACTAATCCGTGATCTGTAGGCCCATGATAATCTCTCTAAATTTAATTTCCCTCCTACCTGCTCTCAAGATGTTTAGAGTAATTAGGATTGAAAATATGTACATGATGATCTTTTAAATACTTAAAAAAGATGTTAAATGACCTTTTAAAAGATGTCTAGTTATTATGATAATATATAAAGGAAACGTTAATATAATTATTAGTATAAAGTATAAACCAATTTGAAATGATAACAATATTTTATGCTGTTGCAAAAAGACCTAACAAGAACAGTTAAACAATACTAGTGCAAAAAAGAATAAGAGAGTACCAAAAGCTAGGATAACAAAGTTAACATATTTGGCATAGTCATTGCACGCTTATGGACAGCATGAATTTTCTTTGGTTTTCAAACCATTTGCCACCTCCAGCATTGCGTCAAAATTCATGATGTGTGAATATATGTATGAGTTAGTACTATGCTTTATTGAGTACTGTGAAACATTGGTAACGTCTTGATTATTAGACTTCTTGTATGGGGATGGGAGTAGTTGTGAAGGAAATCACTTTAGGAACTCAAAATGTACATAGTATTATAAAATTTGAAAATTTTGTTGGATCTTGTTTAATTGCTCGTGTAACGAGGTTTAAATGTGATCATAATTGAGCCACATAACCCAAGTTTGTCTAAACAATAATAATACTATTGTAAGAAGCTAGAACAGTGTTTGATAATGTTACTATTCTTTTTTATCAATTCTATTTTATTTTGGTTAGTCATATTTGATGCGTGTCGGATACAAAAATGTGAAAGGTAAACATATTAAAAGAGGTAATCATAAGTACCTATTCCAATCGGTATTCAAACGTTAATTCATCATTTTGTAACTTATGAGAATCTAACTTTTTTCAGCTTCTACTACTAAATCTTGGGTCCTATCATTAAGTGGGTCCCACCATCAATAATTATTTTTTGTTTTTTATGTGTCTTTATCTCTCTAAATGAAGAAAATGGAAAGAAAAATAAATGGAGAGGATCTTGACTCTAAATCTTTTTTAATGAAAGAATTTGATAATTTAGTCTTACATCACAGTCAACAATTAATGATTAAAGTGACACTGGATTTGAATACGTTGTGTAGTAGTAATTCATTAGCAGTAGGAAATGGACCTAAGCCTTATAGTTATGTTGTATAATTCATTAGCAGTAGGCACTGGACCTAAGTCTTATAATTGATCCCTTTTATTTCTAAACACGCCAACTCCCTTTCTAGAATACACTACATTAGAATAAATTGCATTTTTTTTCTTCCTATATCCAGAATTTAAATTTCAAGAAATAAACTTTTGAAATCAAATTCCAAAACTATGCAGAAAGAGCCACAAAATATACAGGATTTTATTGTTGTATTTTCTTTATTCAAATTTATTTATGCCATTCAGTACTTTTAAGGGTCAAAACTATAGGTATATTATTGGTACAATTTTAAGTGTCACTTTTAAATTTATGTCTTAAAAGATAAAGTACGGAAAGAGTAGATTGAAGTAACCACCAGTATAACTAAAGAAAGATCTTCAGATGCAGCATTCTAAAGATTTTTCTGCTGACATTAATAACTGCCAAACGAACTGATCAGCAGCTACAATAACACTAGATGCCGGCGGACCAATGGAAATTTATACATGTTGAACTGAGAGATGGATATTGAAAGGGAAACAGTAGAGTTACATAAGCAGTCTATAAGTTTTAGTATCCTTGCTAATACTTTTCTTTGCACTAAAGACCTGTTTAAAATTACAACAAAGATCAATTTATAAATTTTGAATAATGTTACATAGCAACATGATGTATGCCATTGTGCTGTTAGCATTATATTGCACCTATACCAGTAGGCTTTGTGCACCTTGCTCGAAGCCAGTCACCGCCATTCGTTTCAAGTTATACACCGTTTAAGGTTTTGACGTGTGAATTAAGAAATTGCAGCTAAGAAGCTTACGCTGATTGGACCTAACAATGAAGCTCTCTTTCTGGAGTATATGCAATTCTATATGAAGTATAATGTGATTCGATTTAATGGGATTGACTTTTTCTTTCTTTCTGCTCAGCATTACTTTGAGAAATCCATCATTTCTAAAATAACAGATAAAACCAAAAGAGCAATGTTAGTTCTTCAAATAAGTCAATCTAAGGTTTAGCAGACAGCATTTGAAAAGTTTCAAGAAGAAATAAGTCAACTTCCTATATCATTTATAGACCAAGAAACAAGTTTTCAAAGATATCACAGAATCACGGAAAACTTTTATAACCCAATTTACTTCAAATGAAAACATACTTATAACAAACTAGCTAGGCTCTCCTAAACAGTCTCACAAGTATTTGTGTCAATCGATAAGCTGAAATAAGTCAATTAAAACAGACCCTAAGTGAGATACTATTAGCCTTGGAAAGTGAGGAAGAATTTGTTCAACAATAACAAACACTAAAAACAAAGTTCATATCAATCATAACTCATAAATCATACTTGTATGGCGAAATGGTCCGGTTGGGTCAAAATCAGCAAATATAGCTTTTACAGGATGATCTACAAGAAGCAAGAACCATACGAAAGTCAATCATTTGCAGCATTTACAAATTAAACATAAAAGTTAACAGCTTTAACATTGATATGCTTACCAGAATAACCAACGTTTGTAGAAGCCAACCGGTTCTAATGCACAAAAGCTCAATCCATTGTGCCTGATAAGGGATTAAAAATGAAAAATGATTCAAGATCAAGATCATAATTCATGATGCTATTGAGTAATATAATGTAGTTGAAAAATAAGTAAATTCAGTCACCAAGATCTAATTATGAAAATTTTGTTTCATTATGAATCACAATTGAAAGCCACATCGTATATATCTGATACTTCTGATTCAAAGTTCATGAAAACTTGTTGCATGGCTTTAACTTTAAATTTCAGACACGTCATACGTGTTTGTACTAAGGTTAATACTCACTAGCACATGACATGCTAAGTGAACAAATACTACACCCAAAATAAGAGCAAGAACAGTGCATCTCCCCTTAACAGTTCTCCCACTTCCAACCTCAACAAATGATGACAGTAAAACAATAGTTTTCTCAGAGCCAATTAAAACAGCGCCTTAATCCCCCTAGCCTCCACCATTGCCTAACACTTAAACAAAAATTCAGCATTACATTTGACAGAAAAAAAAAATGGTTCATTAGTTCCTCCGCTATTCCCACAATTTATGCTCTTCCTCATTCCTCTACTGTCCCGTTACATAGTCCATACCAGCAGAATCCAACAATTGCACACACACCAAATAGAATCCATTACCAATAAATCAATACACCACTTTAACCGTACCTCACCTTCCTCAGTCAGTGCAGCATGTATTTTGCTTCTAAAATTATAGACTATGTCTAGACAAGCCCTTGGATTCAGACACCATTGAGAGATAGTGTAATTGAGATTATTCACTTTAATTTTCTGCAAGTTCCGTGATAAATTTTTTACTTCTTCCACTAATGTTTTCAACCCTCGCTTCATTGTTGTGAAAAACTCTTCCATTTCACGCCTTCCAAATTACACAAATACAGATGAACCATACCACTATAGCTCTATATTGAAACACTCTCTCTCCACTGATCAATCCGGCAAATTGATCGAAATGATCATCCCTTCATTATGCAAAACTGAGCAAACAACTATCCACTTGCAAATTGTGTAACATACACTAGCAAACACTGGACACTCAGAAGAGACGAGACACCAATTCCTCTCCATTACAAACTTCAAATGAGTCAAATTTTGACCAAGTACCTCTCTCTTACTTAACTTGTCCTTTGTAGCAACTTTGTTTTGAAGTATTCTCTAAGCAAGCAATGAAACTTTGGAAGGTGTCTACTTATGCCAAGCTCATGCATAACTTGGCCATATTTGTTATTCCTGACACAAGCCCCTTATAAGCATTTCTCACCGAATAAGTTTTTGACATTCCATCTGCCCAAGACCCCTTATCTTCATCATTCACCTTTAACTCCACTTTTTCTGTTATCTCCTTCAATTCACTCAATGAAACCAATTCCTGCTGAGTCAGCTCTCTACTCCACCTCCATTCCCAACACCTCAAACCCTGCACCCGTATATTTACTTCCCCCGTCTCGCTCCATTTATCAAGTGACATAATAAAAAGTTGACTAAAAGGACTCTTCAGAATCCCCCGCTCGCTCCAATAATCTTTCTAGAAACTAGTCTCCATACCATTTCCAATCTCCTTTCTAAATCTAGATGAAAATCATTGATTTTGGAAATCCCGCACCCCTTTGTCCACCCGATTGACATCTTTCCCACATGAACTTCTATAACATCTTTTTTTTATTATACCTTCACTTACACCATATTTATTAGCTAACACTCAGTTCCAAAGCCCCTCACTCCCTGATATTTTTCTCCCTTTACATTTCCCTAGTAGTGCTAGATTGAATGCCCTCAAGTTTTAATTCCAAGTCCTCCCTCTTATATTGTTAGACAAACCTTATCTCATTTGACCCAATATATTTTCCTAACTTCCTCACTCCCCGCATAAAAAATGTTTAAAGATAGATTCTAGGTTAGAGATAATACCTGACGGAGCCTTGAAGAGACGAAGTAGACTAGCAGCGCTGACAAGAGTGATTTGATGATTACAACACGGCCTCCAACGGAAAGGAGTTTATTCTTCCAATCTAACAACTTATTTCTCACAGCATCTAACACGCTTTGCCACGTTGAACTTTTTCTTGGATTTTCCCCTATTGGCAATCCAAGATATGTAAAAGGAAGACTACCAATTTCACAATGCAGCCTCGAAGCTGCATCTTCTAGCCAGGTAGGAGATATATTTATCCCAACCAGTGGACTTCTGTAAAAATGGCATCTCAGACCCATAAAAAATGTCATTCCATACAGGATTGCTTTTATGCCAATAATATTCTCAAAGTTGTTATCACCAATAATCAAAATGTTATCTTCATATTGTAAGTGAGAAATTTGCTCATCACTCCCTTCGAATCTGAAACCTGAGAACAATCCCAACTCCACCATCTTCCTCGTCATCAAATTAAAAGATTCTATTGCTATGAGGAAAAGAAATGGTGACAATGGATCCTATCGTCTTAACCCACAACCCATCTCAAATCCTTCTATAGGACTACCGTTCCTTAGGGCTGAGATCGAGGCAGCCTTCAAACATAATAAGATCCATTGCCTCCATTTAGCATGAAATCCCATTATCTCCATGACATAATCCAGATACTTCCAATCAACAGATTCATAAGCCTTTCCTCCAAAATTCACTTTAAACATCATCACCTCTTTTTTCATCCTTTTCGCCTCATTCACTATCTCATTCGCAATACAAACCCCATCCAAAACCCGTCTCCCACCTATAATGACATTGAGGTTCCGATATAACTCTGTCAATAACACACTCCAACCTATTCGCCAAAACTTTTGATATCACCTTATAAATACACCCATTTAACGAAACACGTCTAAAATCAGACACATTCGTTGGATTATATTTCTTCGGAACAAGCATTACAAACGAACAATCCTTACCTTTAACAAGTTTTCCATTAGTATGAAATTCCATCATTACCCTCAAGAAATCCACTTTAATATCTTCCCAAAACTCTTTCACAAACGCGAAATTAACTCCATCGGGACTCGGACTTTCTGAGTCTGAAGAACTATCACAATCCCAGACCACCTTTCTTACCTCCTCTTCGGAGAAACAACGTAACAACAACTCATATTAATTCTTTTGAAATTGAAGTGCTCAGGTACAGCCACAGGTCTATCTTCTCCTCTAGCGAGAAATTGGGTTTTGAGGTTTTTGAATATTGCATCTACTCCTGCTACTCTATTGCTGTGAATCTCTGTGAATAATGTTTCACATTCTTCTCTGGTTTTGTTAATGTTTCACATTCTTTTGAGGTTCCGATATAGCTTCTTCTTCTTCTTCATGAAGCCATTTTGCTCTGGATTTCTGCCAATAGCTATCTTGCTCTGCACAGAAACCGAGTTTGGGAAAGGAGGTAAATGGCGACATTCTGATGAAGGTGACTTCGGTTTACAGCGAATGTCGCGGCGGCGAGTGACGGAGGAGATCGGAAAATCGCAAGTCAAAAAGAAGAAGAAATGTTCCCGCTCAAAGTTTAAATAAAACCCTAATTTTGTCTTAACGGTGAATTTTTTAGATTAATAAATGATGATCCTTTTTAAATATCTAAAATTTGTTTAGCATTTTGACGGATCAAAAATATTGACGAAAATTTTACATGCATTAAAAATGTTGATTAAATTTTTTACAAAAACAAAATGTTGACCGAAAATTTTACAACAACTAAAATGTTTGTTTTTTTTAAGGATTGAAAATGAAATTCTAAATATTTGTAGGAATTATACTCTTTATTTAATTAACTCAAATTTAATTTCTTTTGTTTAATTTTCCTTTAAAACACATTAATTTGGGTATTTGGTACCAGCTGCCTTAATCCCATCTCGCTTCATCCTTTAGATTGATTATTAACTTCTGCCGAAATGTTTAACTCAAAATTAAGGTGAACAGACGGACATGTTAATGTTCGTATTTTCACTAGAAATGAACATTAAAAAAATAATTTCATAGCATCATCTCTTTGCTCATTGATTTATACTACCAATTCATAAATTCCGTGAAGAATTTGGATTGGATATAATGCTATTTGACCATATTTGGAATCAAATGGTTTCTGTTTACCATTGTTCCCTAATGTCAAACATATAAATAGCATGAAATTTCATTTCAACTTAAACGCATTGATTTTCTGTGTTACATTTGTACATTGGAAATGAATGGTTTTATTATTCTATGAAGAATAATAATACTGCAGTTAAACTCACCTTGTTTGATAGTTTTGGAAAACTGGGCTTTATAGTTGATGCAGCTGATGAAGTTCCTTTGGTGGTGACATTTTTCTAACATTCACACAACATGTAAATCTCTTACAATTACAAACCAAGTAGCAGAAACATAGGGTAAAAAAAATATATACTATATACTTTTATTAAGAATATAGTAACTCTAGAATTAAACAATGAATGATGGAGGCGCCCAGCACACAGGTTTAGTGCAGTGGCGAAATTTCCTTATATTGATTGATAGTTTGATAAATTTCTAAAAAAAAATCATATACTTTTTATTATTCAATCACTACTTAAAACCAAGAATTGTGGTTTTTTAAGAATAATGAAATATATAAATGCTATGTATATATGGATTGATTTTGATGAAATGAATCTATACTCCTGGGTTTTCTTGTGGTTCAAAAACGCGGTTGTGACAACTCGGATTGCAAGGGTAAGGACAATCTATCTTATTGAATAGCCTTCTTTCATAAAACCAGTCTGCTACAGCTTTTGCAATGGACTGCAAGATGTTATGCAATAAAGTCAGTTATTCGGCTACATGAGATATATGAAGGAAATCAAAAGCACACAAAATAGTTATAAGCTTGGATTTTTTGTCGCGGCTGCAGAGCCGTTGGATCTATGTACAGTTGGATGATTTGGATCTGAATCTAACGACTCTGCAGCCGTGGAAAAAGATTACGGAAAAAAGAATAGTGCAGTTCTTACTGTCTTGGCCAACGATGGAGAGTCACTACTAAACCATGTTCCTTGCATTTCAGTTTGACAGTGAGCATAGCACGAGTCTATGAACATTCCTTTGGATGTTGAGTTTCCTAGAACAGTCAATGCCCTTAGAAATTGTGTTCTAAAGCCTGAAAATCAAGTCATGGTAAAAGTGAAGTTAGATAAATTCTGTAATGTAATATCTTGCAGTTATGAAGAAAAAGAATTAAGAGCAGAATATTGACCTTGCATTAGATCTAGTTGATTAGAAGAGCAGTTGTTTATATCTAACTTGCAGCTGTGCCAGTGTCCACGAGGATCAGCAGCTCCCGGTGCTAAAATGTTCTTAATCTG
>Ga0099826_10002091_pt1 | contig 12629 bp, 7 predicted proteins | sample Mtrugardesep15_FD_76830 | JGI IMG/M metagenome (GOLD analysis project Ga0099826, IMG submission 76830) | Root nodule microbial communities of legume samples collected from California, USA - M. trunc garden sep15 | ecosystem: Host-associated > Plants > Roots > Nodule | place: USA: California...
AAATTTGAAAGTGATCAACCTTGACACGAAGGAGGAAAAAAAATGTCCTAATATGATCGTAAAGTGTATCTTTTTGAAACAAACTTTTAAGCCAAAATTGAAACTAATAGTTTACAAAGCAAAAGAAAAATAGACCAATTACAGCAAATACCTACGTGAGCATCTATGTGAAGAATACGTCATGTGTGTTTCATTCATTCATTCATAGAATTTAATCATTTTTCTATAAAAAAAATGCTAAATTGCATTTTTGGTCCCTTAACTATTTAGATAGTATCGGTTTGGTCCCCTAACTAAAATTTGATTTTTTTTGGTCCTTAACTTCTCCCTGTTACATATTTTGGTCCTTTTCGTTAGTTTTAATTCAAAAACATTAGGTTTTCTTCATCTTCTTCTCCTCTTTTTCATCTTCATATCATCTCCATCTACATTCAACAACAAGAATCCTAGAAAAATTCCAAAAGAAAATGAAGAAAACCTAACGTTTTTGAATTAAAACTAACTGAAATGACCAAAATATATAATGGAGAGAAGTTAAGGGACCAAAATAAATCAAATTTTAGTTAGAGGACAAAACCGATACTAATTAAATAGTTAAGGGACAAAAAGATAATTTAGCCAATATAATAATCCCAATATTAAATTGGATTTCTACTTAATTTCTAACTTATATTAATTAATTTCTATCTTTCCCGTGATGTGCCGTGCCGTCACAACCACTGCAAATCAAACAAAATAATATTCCTTTAAAAAAAAAAGAATATTGCATATTCTAACTTTTTTTTAAATCAATTTGTATAACATTGAAGGCGCATTCATATTCTTAACGATGGATGGATCAACACTAATATAAGTTAATTATTCATCTTAACTAGACTCAAGTTCATTCACCAACTATATAGATTCAAAAAGGAATCGACATATCAATAATATTCGTACCATACATTTTATGGATAATGATATAAGTTTCAGTCAAAAAGAATTATGAATAATGATAGTAACAAAAATGGACAGTTTATAAAGAGAAGAATCGCATATACATTCACTACACAGATTTATTACATTATCATGATTCATGATGAAGAATAAAATTTTAAAAAGAATAAAAAAAAAAGTATATGAACCTCATTAATGGTGCAATGGATTTGGACCAGATGGAACAAGGCGTTTATCAACACCATAACGCGGATCGATCTCGGTTTCCTGCGGCTCACGAGGGTGAGTCACGGGCATGTGACTCCGGTGGTGGTGATCCTGATGATGACGATGACTATGGTGGTGCCGATTGAGAAATGGAGTGAAGTCAAATCCGGTTGCTAAGATTTTCCTATTTTGATAAACCTGAAACTTGGTGTTGCCAGTAATGGTGATTTTTCCACTAGTACTAACATTGGATTTGAAACCCAAGCACATATGAAAGAGTACCAAGAATAAGAATATCCAAATAATAAAACTAAGTACATATTGGAGTTTGATAGTCATGGCCATGAATGTGAAGTATAAAGAGATTGAAATGATTGCATGGAGAAAGAGAAATTTAAGAAGAATTTGATGAATATTAAGGTTTTAGAAGAAAGGAAAGTATTAAAGGTTTGACAAGGTGCTAAATATGCATATGAAATTATGTTGCTACGGTAGCTTGACATGGGGGAGTGCTTGCTTCCATGAGACTTTAGGTTATAAATTTATATGTGTGTGTATGGTATAATAATAAATTAAGGGGTTGAGTTATTTTGGAAGGTCCAGTAGATGCGGAGAGGGGGCAGAATTGTCGAGCATTCTTCTTCCAATGAAGCTTCCTTTGCGTTCAAGGAACATAGGGTCATTTAAGAGCAGATTGTCAAACCTTGAATTATATATATACACTATATATTTATTGGTATTATCACTAGAACTAGAACAGGTCAAAAAGTTTGTGAGTATAGGGGTACCATATGTACGGGTATAAATATATGAAAGCAGAGTATAAAATGCGAATGAGTAATTAATAATACCAACATTTTGTCCAACGAAATAATTAATTGGAAGGACATCCAAGCAATTATCTGTTATTCGATAGATAGATAATAAATTGTATCATGTGACAAAATTTCAATTTTGTTTTGTACCTAAACATAAAGCATCTACTATCTCTACTATTTCAGACATATTGCGCATTGTTATCGACTTATAGGTGAATATGAAGCTATGTGAGAAGACTAAAGACCCTTATTTGAGATCCTTAAAAAATTGCTCAAAATTAAATATTTAGAAACTAAAAATGGTTAGTGCTTGTCCCCATGAGCATAACTCATTTGGTAAGGGATAATGTACAATTTGTGCAGGGGCCGGGGTTTGAATCCCGGACACCCCATTTATTCATCTTAATGATGAATTTCTCTAGCCACTAGACTACTTGACCAAAAAAAAAAAGTTAGTGTTTTACATCTACGGTACAAATCCATCAACAAAAGAAAAACTACTGTACAAATATTATAGGGGATGGATAGGTCACTTTGTTGAGCTAAGAGATTAAATCAGTTAAAGGTTTAAAGTTCGGATCGTAATAAGGAAGAAAATACTAACATAACTATATTTGTCATTGAATACATATAATTAGAAATTGTTGTGTATAACTCATAGTTTATGAGTAATGGTGTAAAGTTCGCTCGAGCATGGTACGGTGCGAACAAATATAGTTTATTTGGTGTGACCTTCCATATCATGTCATAGAAGGTTAACATAAACTCTTAAAAGATAAATATATTTGTTTCACGCCAAACATTTTATTTTTGTTTCATTAAGAAGTGTTTTATTTAATGGCCTTAACGAGTGTTCTAAGTCTTTCAAACAAACAAAAAAAAGTGTTCTAAGATATTTATTTGCATTTTTGGCATTTAAATATATCCCCCTATATTTTTTCGGTTTTCCTTGGTTTAAATTATTGTTGAATTCATCATCATCCTTCCTCTGAAAACATGTTGTATAGTAGTCGGCAGAAACTTAAAAGAGAGAAAAGGGTTGTGAGATTAGTAGATTACTGACTCCTATTTTTTATTTATTTGGGAATTGACCGATGCTAGATTTTAAACAGAGAAAATAAACTTTTTTAAAAAAATAAATTTAAACTCCCATCCTTAACAAAGAAATAAAAGTTGAGCTCTTTTTAAAAGTAGAGCTCCAATATACTTGTTCTTCTTTTGTTCTTTCTTCTTATATGATTATTAACTATATCATCGACATTGACACTAGTTACGTGCAAGCATAAACGAGCAGGCACAAAATATTCAAATAAATTTTTTAATTTATTTATAATGCAAACTCTGTTGTGCCAATTCACACATCTATAGTCTCCATTTTATTTTTTATATATATGCGTAGGAGCACGCTAAAGTTGCATCGTGGAGCTAAAAACATTGCTTCAATTAGACTCTTTCATCTGTCCCCTTTCAAATACTATATTGCTTATTTTGATCGTATACTGATTGATATAAATGAATTGATACATTTTTCGCAGGTTGGTTAATATTTATGAAGGGATTTTGCAGGTTGGTTAATATTTTGCTTATGTTTCCCCTGATAATTGTTTAAACGGAAGCATGCTGCCTCCATATAAGAATACATTATTCATACATAGTGTTTTTTTACGGAGACTATATATATTTTAACGTCCCCCTTTTCAATGGTTCAAAGTAAAATGCATGAGTATTGGTCTTGGTTCTTTTATTTATAAAAAGAAAAAATTAGTACATTTTAACATTCAAAAGTTTGTGAAAAGAAATCAAAATTCAAAAGCTTGTGAACCATGGTAGTCCAATAAACCGCATCAAGAAAAAGGAAACGGATTAAGTCAATAATTTTAGTAGATCATATCATTTTTAAAATTTGATCTCATCCAAAAAAAAATGCGATGTTAAAAGAAAGAAAAACACGAACAAATAAATTATCAAACTCAAATCATGGGATATAAATTTAGACTTTTGACTGAAGATGGGAAGCCAGCAATGACCTAACTGTCCATCTATCTACACTTCCATTATATATCTTGGGGAAATGGACAGCTTGGATAGATTTACCAAAATGAAGGTGCTTGTCGGGAATAGAAAGACTAGAATAATTCAGAGCTCACCAATTTCTTCATTGATGTGTGCAACACCATAGGTAAAACGTTGGGATGGCCCACGATTCACAAATCAAAGTATATTCATTCATTGGAAGTAATAATGTGGTCATAACAAAATGGGAGTCAGGATAACACTATTCTCTGCCCAGTCATAACATACAAAGTTTCAAAGTAGGGTTGTCTGGTCAACCAATATATGATGAAAAGTTGAAAACTGGTGATTAACTTAAAAGTCAACGGTACACCTCCCCTCGAACCACGGACATATCTCCACAGCAACATGCACATGTAATAAGATAATGAGCAGCTAACTCCGGTCTTGTGTGGTACATAATTTGAAGTTGCATTATTTAGTAATAATTAACTTATAACACATGTCCTGGCAGATCAGAATAAGTCATTACATTCATAATGACCGTTATGATTATATTCATCAGCCTTCCTCCCAGTCGATATCGTCCTCGTCGTCTTCTTCTGGCTGAGCATCGGCTTCAACATTCAAATCCACCTTGTAAGCTCCATTTGCATTTCCTTTAAAAGTTACACCCAGATCAGAAATAAGGGACCCAAATAACATTATCAACCAAAGCATAAACAAAATGATGAAGTGCAACTGTTCATGTTAACTCAATTAGTAGTAATAATTTCACACAAAATATTTGTTCAACGTTGTTGACATTATTTGACAATCAATTCTGAAAAAATAAAAGATGTTCAGATCAATAGTAAACAATCAGAATAAGCAATTAATAACAAACAAGCTCCTACAAAATGACCCCATCACCAAAATCTTAACGCATGGACATGGTTCTCGTTGAACCAGTTTCCTGAGGCTGGGTAGCCAGAAGATATAAAAAAAATTCCTCTGGTTTTAGAATGGGACATTTTAAACTATTTCACAGTACCGCCTTCCCTCCCATTTTCTGAGAGATATTAAGTTTATAATCTACTCATTCCACGGCCAACAACACCATTCATGCCATGGCCACACAATACTACTTTTGAAATTGCCAGTGTCATTTCTAATAGTAATCCCAAACAGGAAAAATTAATTCTTGTATCAAGATTCTTGAAAATTTAACACTCTTGGGGCACACCTTAATCTCTATCAAGAAGATTGAACTTAATCATTCATGGACTGATCCTCAATTGTATCAGTGACTCAGTATAGTCACCGTGTTGAAAGAAAAAAAAAATGTCATTCCAAACTTTTAGTGCTTTATTAATTTGTAAAACGTAATAAAACAAGTCACAGAGTATCTGTGAAACAAAACCCAGACGGAAGTCAATGGGTCCATGAAATACACTGGAAGAGTTAACTTTATATTTACAATTAGTAGGGGCACATCACTTTTTATTATTACAGTCAGCATCACTTCAAGTAACAAAGCAATATTTCCATTCAACGGTAACTCTTAGAATTTGGGTTGGACTTAAGCCTTCAAAATCGGTTTGTAAGGTGAGAGATGTCTCTCACTTATAACACATATGCAGATCATATCTCGTCCAAATTGGAACTCTTAACACGCCCCCTCATGTCCAAGAGACCAAGACTAGACATCTAGAGTGTGACCCAAGTGGCCCAATGGATCTTGTATATGCTCTAATATCATCTTAAAATTTGAGTTAGGCTTTAACTCAACCCTTCAAAACCGGGCTTGTAAGGTGAAGGATGCCTCCCAATTGTGAACATCTCATCAAATGTTGAACTCTAACAACAGCAAGATTCCCTGAACAAAATTTCTTGCCAGCTAGGGTTCCTTTTGTATTTTTTTAAAACTAGGAAGGAACCAACCTTTATAGTTTATACTTAATACAGGTCCAACCAAAATAAGTCATTCGATGAGTGACAATATCCCAATTACAAAAGCTGCCACACCCATATCATATATGTTAAGCACAGTTAGCATGGCAACAGCTGCAATGCAACACAACTGTGACCAACTACAATATGAAACCATATTCCAAACCAACCGAGGAATGACAACCAGCCTAATTAAACTCTTGGATGACCTTGGGAGCATGGGTGGAACACCAAGCTACCATTTAATTTTTTTTTATATATTTGCAAGGATTTAAACGAATGTATAAGTATACTGTAAAGAGAATATGATTACTGAAAAGTACAGCCTATAATTACTGAATAATTTGAAAGCTCTGTTGTTGCTTTTTTTCAACCAAAATAAATAAATAAATAAATAATTGAACATTAACTGTATATCTCATCTCTGCTTAAAGCATTTAATACAAATATTTATTTATAATCGAAGTATAACAGGTTCAACCCAAGCTGAACCTCTGCAACTTGGTCTTCTCTCCTTTAGAAATTAGAGATTAGTCTGACTATTTCTCAACACTTTTTACCTATTAAGATGTTTGAGTGTTCCTATCATTCATTCTTAGTCATTGTCGCTTCAGTGGGCATGTAACAATCTCAAAATTATACGGGTAATGATAAAGCTCTAAAATGGATACTATAATGAAGGGAGACAAATAAACCATGCAATACTATAATGAAACACGTAAGTTATTAGAGCGCTTAAAACCTGTCTTGTAATTTATTAGATGGGAGGCAAGTTGTGACGTTAAACACGAATGCAACAATTAGCAGTCATATATACGGGTACTCTAAACTTATACTTTAAGGATCCAAATTTCAGTGTAATCAGATTGGGAAAGCTGAAGTGTACCTCTAACAGGAGCCTCTTCCCACTCGGTACCATCATCATCTTCCTCACGTTTTGTTTTAATGCCAACTTGGCGTTTGGAAGTACTGCTAGAAGGATCATCTGCTGCGTTCGCATCTTGGGGATTTTTTGCAGCTTCTTCCAATTCGCGTTGCTTCTTAAGCAAAGCAGCGTAATAAGCCTTGACATACTCATCCTATAAAAATATAAACGGTAACAGAAATCTTAGTGAACAAAAACTTGTGTGTGCCTTCTAGAGGCAGGGACAAGGAACTCGAACAAAAAGAATCGAAACATAAAGAAAATAACAAACAGTTCATCTTATTTTACGAGCCTGAATATTTTTATCATCATGCCCGACTGTTGACTTTTTATCGTCTGTGAATTGCGCTGCTGTGGAAGTTGAAGTCCCGTCCATTTTTGTTTCCTGCTTCACCTCTCCACGCTGTTCTTTCGTAAGATTCATACCTGATGTAATCATCCATGGAGGCAAAACCTTTAAAGATGTACTGTCAGTTTCAGATTTAACACCCTCTCCTTTGCCTTCAGTACCATTGAAGTCCACTACCACCTGTCCACATTCATTGATAGACTACTTAACATTTCATCATTTTTAAGGAAGCTATGCTGAAATTAAAGGCTATACATTGAACCAAGAGAACATGTTTGTCATAAACTAGACACACAGACTGACATGTTAACCACCTCTTCCGAGAGATAGGTACTAGAAACCCAATAAACCAGAAATGAAACTTAAATAGAACCGTAAGAATTCCATTTCCAAATGATAGTAATGGTAAAAACAATAGAGCAATAGGCTCCTTATAGGAAACAATAAAAGGGCAGCCCGGTGCACTAAAGCTCCCGCATATGCAGGGTCTGGGAAGGGGTCCCACCATTTGGTGTATTGTAAGCAACCTTACCCTGTTTTTTACACAATAGGCTATTTCAGAACTTGAACCTGTGACCTTTCAGTCACATGACAACAACTTTACCGTTGCACCAAGGCTCCCCCTTCCTTATAGAAAACAATACCAACGTGAAAAAGAAGAATACCCCAACTATTTTTTCTAAGATATCTGTCTCATTAAGACCAAAGCAATACCGGTTACCACCACTGCCCAATTCTTGTCAAACTCCCATCGACCTCTCGCCTCTCCAATATATAGAAATGATTCCATATCTCTCCACTCATCAAATGCCACCTGTCCCGCTCTGCTATGCCCCCTCTCCCTTCCAACACTTTCCCACTGTCCCACGAGCCTATAGTACTAGACTCTTGTATTGAATTTTCACATAACAATGTCATGACAAAATTTTGAGTCTATCTTATTCTTCGTAGATATTGACAAATTTTGATGTAGCCCCTTCTAACTAATGTCTGCTATAAGAGGAACAGACAGTTTTTGCATGACAAGGCCGTATGAAGGAAAATTAGCATTACAACTTTCAGTACTAATATAAAGAAGAAAAATCTGTATTCATTGTCAAATGTAAAGGAAAGTTAGTTTGCTCAAACTAAATTGAAAATCGAGGATTTTTCGGTTTTATAGAAAAAGAAATTTTACAAAGACAAAAGAGGAAATGCACAGCTAAGAGGAAAATACATCATTCAAAACGGGGGGAAGAGATCCAAGAAAATTGATGGGAAAGGAACATAGTATGGTTGCTCGGTCTCTCTGCCTTACAAGTACAACACCTAGAGGTTCCGAGTCGGTTAACCAGCAGCCTGTTGGCATGGTTAGTTAAGAAGGGAAAGTCAGCTCAGCTAGTAACTATATGCACCAGAATCTTCAAAGGTTCAGTATTTCAGTGGCAGAATATTTAAAGTACAATTGTATCACTCTCTCACTGTATGTTTCTTTCCCTTTCTATCATTTTCTCTCCTTTCTCTCCTATTTTTTATTCCTGATACTCTGCAAGCCACCAGAAACAATAACTCCCTTAAAACAGCAGAATGTACCTTGGTATCTCCGCTGTATGGCATTGGTGCTCCATTATATCCCAGATGAGATTTAGAATCAGCATTATCTCCATTAGCTGCACGCCCAGCTGCACTAGCTCGAGCTTCCCAAGCTTGAAGACTACCAAATTCTGGAACAGGCAAGTCTTTTACCCGACTGACTTGGTCTACTAAAGGCTTGAGTTGTACCTGCACTAGCACAAGAAGTACATCAGTCACAACATGCAAATTAAATCGTGGGCCAGAAGCTACAAAAAAGTGAAGGCCGTCATTGTGTAAACTTTAGCAATTTATCATTAAAGATGAGAAAATGATACCTACAGTCATGTTTGTTTAAAATTGTGTGTAGAGTTTGGTAGACTTGTAAACCAGCCCAAAGTTTACAGTTCTGCTAAGTAAATACCCCAACAAAATCTGACTACAACACATTTACTTTTTAAAAAAAAAAACAATTATTACATATACTTGCATGAACTAACACACTTGGTCAAAACTCATCATATGGTTGATTTCCAGTAAAATTTACTGTGTGTATTAAATTGATAGGTATCATAAATTCAATAAACCAGAAATGAAACTCAGAACAGTAAGGAATTCCAGATTATATTAATCGTGAACTCAGTAGAGAAGTAGGCTATTTACAGGAAACTCAATTAATGTAAAAGAGAAAAAAATACCCAGACTTAGTCTTCCTATGAAGAAGATATCAGTCTCGCCAAGGAAAAAACATTGCAACCACTACCCAATTTTTGCCTAACTACAATCAACCTCTCACCTGTCCAATATATAGAAACGATTTTCTATGTATTTGCCTCCACTCATCAAATGCCACCTGTCCCATTCTGTTATGCTCCCTCTCCCTTCTTATTGTTTCCCTTTATCTCACGGGCCTATCATAGGTTTAGCTAGTTATCTAGCTGTCTCAAGCCTTTCCTAAAGTGGATCATGTATTGGACTGATTCAATAAAATGATGTTGCCGGCTACAGTTTGGGTACAAAAAATTGTAAGTTTAATTTTGAAATGGAAGCAATTTAATTCCTATGATCCCCTACCAAATGGAAGACAGGGATATAGCCTCCTGGTTCTTTGTAGTTGCTTCTATCTTTTTTTGTTATCTTTTTTAGTTGGTTTTTGGTAGCTACTAGCTAGCCAAGGGCTGATACAGTTAAGAATTTATTACATTGGTAAGATGGAACAGTAAAATTGTTTTTACTGTCTACATATTAGACAGTGATTAACATTTACCAATCTCATAGCTAAATTCGGGAAGGGGAAGTAAAAACGTAAACGTGGAATTGTTTCACTAATCATAAGATTATACAAAACCCATGAACTCATATATATGCATATACAAAGAAAACCTTAAATCACTTGAAATACTTGTGTAAATTTAAATTCATAAGTGCTCGCAAGTAAGATAATTAAAACCTTAAATTACACTTCAAATACTTATATGAATTTAAATTCATTCCTAAGCATAATCGCAGAAACGTTTCAATGATTGTACATTATACGATCCAACGATTACAGGAGCGGTTCTACCCGATTAGACCAAAAAGGGATTGTGGATACTCTTAATCATTGAGGGCAAGCATGATCGCAAAATCATGAGATTTTACGATTCAAATCGGGTTTTAACTACCATGCTAGGGAGTCTTTCATTTATTCATGCGTAGATTTCTTGCTGAACAATGATAGACCATTTCAAACTGAATTATTGTGTTTGAGTGGTTACTGATCCTAGAAGTGTGATGATATTTCCTATGCGATAAAATAATTTTTGAGAGCTATCATTTGATGAACATTGGTGGAAGGCAGAAAATAGAATTTCAAGCGGCCAACTTTAGGTAGCACAGGGTTTTAGTGAATTTGGGTTTGAAGCATTTTTTAGATTTGGACTCCTACTAGATTATCGAATTGGTCGAGGCTGAGGGAATTATTTCGATGGGTAGTTGGGTTGTTAAATGATTTTCAGGCTGCTTTATTTGATGTCTTACTGCGAGAAGGAGGGTGTGATGCTTGGAAATGGATTCACAGTAAAGGAGGAGAATACATGGTGACGGCAGCTTTTAAGGTTTTCTAAAAGAAGGGAATCGGACTCTAGATATCTTCCCGTCTAAGATTTCAAAAGGTTGGTTTTGTTGAAGGTGGTATGTTTCATTTGGAGATTAGCATTGAATAGAGTGCCTGTAAAAGCAGACTTGACAGGCCGAAGTATGTTTCGTTTGTTTTTTTAATATCCCTTTTATGCCAAGGTTTGGAGGGTATGTCTCCGATGAATTGGTATTTCTCAGTTTTGCTTTTGCAGAATGACTGTAGGAGTCAATTTCTTCAATTTCAAGGCTTGTTAGGTTGCAATCATATTTATCGTAATGATTAGCAATCTATTTGGTTTGCGGTTCTCTGGGAGATTTGTTTTTCTCAGCACATGTTTTTTTTTTAATAGCCAACTTCTATTAAAGCACCCAACCTCTTGAGAATAGAGGAAGGGGCAACAGAACACCACAACAAACAGAAGGCCCCAGCGCAAAGGCAAAGAGCAACAACAGCAACAGGAAAGGAAAAAGAAGAACTAGTCCACACACCCAACTAGCAGCCACGGACCCAACACAGCCACAACAAACCGAACCAACTGCAGGCTAACAATGCCGGACAGTTAGGCTGTTTGTAAGCCACCCCAAAGCCAACAACTGCAGCTTTTGTCAGCACATGTGAAAGTGGAGAATATTCTGGAGTTAGTGAAGTTAATATCCTAGAGCTGGTTGAGATCGAAGATGCCTTGTTTCAACTTTTCTGCATCATATTGGTTCACTAATCTCAATTTGGTTATGTTGTGGGAGGGTAGGAGATTTCTGATTTTTCTTTCTTTTGGTGGTGATGGGTTGATTTCTCTATTGCGTCATTTATAATTCTTGGTCTAATAGTTGGCCCACTTGTCCTAATTATTAGATTTTTCTGATAAAATTTTTGGCTTATAAAAAAAAGGTTCGGACTCCAACTTTTGCTCTAGTATGAGATATAGCTGTGCAGGGTTTATTTGCTTTGAATTCTTTTAGCTTAAACTTATTGTGTGTAAAATAAAAGTAACTTTCACTCTGATATGAAAAATGAAATCAACGAAAAGTGACTAGACATGCCCTGCAATCATAATCCTACGGGGAAAAACTGGTCTGGTAGTCTGGTATATGCTTGTTGCATGCATACTTAATACTCTAATGAGACATCCATCAACACTGATCAATTAACAGTAAATATATGATTGTTGCATGCATACTTAATACTCTAATGAGAAATCAATTTTCGGTTAGAATATCAAAATAATTGGTGCTCAAGCAGTTGTGTCACCAAGCAGAGCTAGAAAAACCATCTTCCTATAAATTACCACTAGAGGTCTTTAGAATATTGAACTGACACCCGGGCACCTCCATATGTGTGATAAATTCATATGATGTTGATGAAGTCCCTCGGTCCCTCAAAACTTGTTTAACCTAAAAATACATAGCCTAACCCCAGAAACATAATAACAGACATTGATAGCTAGAAATTACTTTGATTAAGAAACTTCCCAATTCCAGCAAACAACTATGGTGATGATCATCAACAATAACAAATTTAAATAAAATGATCCAACATATAAAGCTGCAAATAGAAACAAACAGAACAATAACTCATATAATACCTCCATCTTCTGAAGCATGTCCTTTAACTTTTCACGTCGTCGTCTTCGTGCATTCTCATCTCCATCGCCTCCATCTCCCCCGTCTTGAGCAGCTAACTTATCACTTTCAACCTCTAGTTTTCCATTACAACGTTCACAGTGGAAGTCCTCATCTTCAAAAGATATTAACCGCAGTGCATCCAAAGCATTGTATCTGA
>Ga0099826_10002092_pt1 | contig 12627 bp, 7 predicted proteins | sample Mtrugardesep15_FD_76830 | JGI IMG/M metagenome (GOLD analysis project Ga0099826, IMG submission 76830) | Root nodule microbial communities of legume samples collected from California, USA - M. trunc garden sep15 | ecosystem: Host-associated > Plants > Roots > Nodule | place: USA: California...
CTTATGTATTAGGGATATTTTGGTAAATTAATCTCACAACCACACTTTCTCTTTTATTGTGTAGGGTCCAGGTTGCCACGTGTCAGAATTCTGTGTGGGTGTAAAGGGTGTATTGCCACATGGCGGTGTCCATGTATCACCACTCATTTCTAAAACTATTTTTTTATGGGTTATATTTGCTTGAATGTGTGAATTTAGGAATCCTTACTTGCATTGAAATCCTAAATTTACACCGTCAAGCAAATATGGTCAAACCATCAGAAAATATCAAATAGTTGATTTTAGATTTAGGCTTTTTAATTTTTTTAAAGCTAAGATTAGAAAAGATCAAATAGTAGAGATCATATTTGTTTGGTTTGATTCGTTTATATGTCCCCTAACATGGAAACAAACTAAACTGATATAATTTGTTTCGATTGGAATTTTGAGTTTGTAGAGTAGTTGATTTTGATCTTTCATACAAACTTAAATGTCAGTTTGATTAAATAAGAATAATAATAAAAAGTAGAAAGAGTTGTTTGGAAACCATTGAAGAGTGAGGAGGGTTGGCCATGCAGACGATTTTGATGGTTGGAGTTCGACGCATTTGTCGACTTAATGAATTTGCTTGGCCAATGTACTTTCTTCTTGGGAGCCATCACTGATCGATCGTTGATATGCTGGGATAGATAGCGAAAGTAAGGGAAATTATTGAACTTGAACCTAAATATCAAAAGATAGAGAAGATTATTAGAGAGAAGTACGAGGATTTATAAAGCAGATACTAACTAGAATACAAATGTATAAAGCTGGACACATTAGAAACAAACAAAAAGGAAAGGAGAAACAAACAAAAAAAGAACATGAACCATGTTTGCTAACTGCTGTGTATAGCTGTAGCTTTTACTTACACTCAAGAAAACTGCTTGTTTTTCACGTAAATGTGTGCACTTTTCGGTTTGCTAGCAATGGTGTATGACCAATGGAAGAGAAGGAGAAGAAATATATAGTACTAGTAAGTAATGGAAGATGATGTAATTGCAAGAGTAAATAAGGAGGATGATGTAATTGCAATGGCAAAGTTCTTTCTTCAGGTTATTGCAAGAGTAAATAAAGGGAGCCTCCTATTTAATAAAACGCATACATAAAGAAGGGAAAAAGTCAAATTAAAAATAAAAATGGATGCATGCATGAAATACACAATGGCAATGAAGTAAAAGGAAAGTAGAAACAAACAAAAAAAGAAAATGAATGCAATAAAAACAAGAACCTTGTTTGCCAGCTTTACTTACACTGCTTAATTTCGTTTTATTACACTATGAAGAAAGAAAACTGCTTGTTCTACACGCGCGTATGTGTACTGCATGCGGAGAAAAAGGAGTAGTGCATGATCAATGGAAGAGAAAGAAGAAATTGTGTAAATGTGATGGATGATGATGTAATTGAAAGAGTAGAAAAGGGGAGTGTGAAGGTTTCAAAGCCAAGAAGAAATATGAAATGTTTTGTTTGATTGGAAAAGTGGTGATATAGTTGTAGTTGTAAAGTTTTTTCTTCAGTTTATTTTGACCAAAAAATTGAGTTTTTTTGGATTCACTTGAGAGTTGTATTTAATTTCTTCTGGTATGAATATCATATATATCTCTTTTAATGATGATAAGAACAAATTTAAGATATTAATGATCAAAGTTATTAATTATCATGTACGAGTGGTTGATTGCGACATGTATTTTGAAATAGAAAGAGTATGAATATTTTTTTTTACAGAGTATAAAACTGTTTGTTTTATAGTACAACTATTAATTGGGAGAATTTTTATTTGACAGGACATTATAAAGTTTGAAACTTTCGCTAATTAGAACGTTAAACCTCCGTTAACTAGCCAAACATAAGCCTAACAAAAATCACTTATGTTACTTTTAGAACCGTTGAAAACTAAAATCGTTAAAAATTATTTAAAATCTCACAAAATAGACCTATATTTTATTTTAATTTTTCTGGATAGACAACTACACGACCTTGCGGATATTTGGATTTGCAGAAAATTAAAACCGTTGCAAAATTATTTAAATCTTGCAAAATGAACTTATAGATGTTAATATTTTATTTTTCGGGTGGATTGTGGCTCACCCCAACCCATGAAAGACTCTGCCAAGTAAAAAGAAATTGCTAGTCATCGTGAAAACTTATCTCATGATAATTTCACGATAGTTGTTAGTGCAATTGCATGTATGGCAACATATTCAAGATCTAATGGCTGTCCATTATTTGTGAAATAATCGTGATGTGTTTCATCGAGGCAAATAGCATCGTTTTTTTGGTACAATTAATTTAATATTAAAATTTATTTTAAAATAATAAATATAAAAATATGATACGCCGTTGAATAATTGAATGAGAACTATAAATTCAATCAGATTTACCTCGGTGCTCAGTTTATCATTGTTCTATGCTTGTACCAAACTTAAATATTGTTTATCATCCAAAAACAATTTGTAAACTCATTTTAAATTAAGATGACACGGGTCTCTTATAATTTAATTAAGTTTATGGATTCAAATTCAATCTTAGACATGTAATAGCGCTAAAACTCTTAAGGAGAGTTTGTTGCTCATTTGAGTTTCATAAAACTTAAAAAATTAGTCTTTATGGTTCCGCACGGAGGATCTCCAATTTATAAAAAGACTCTTTAAAAAAATATTATTTAATTGTTTATAAACATTATGTATTTCTTAAAAATATTCAAAGTTCACTATTGTATTAAATAAAGAACTCTGAATTTTATAAAATATTTACGGTACATTGAGGGGAGTTAGGGTCTTATTTAATTTCATCCGTTATATATATTACTCAAGTTATATATTTATGTATTTTTACGATACATATTAAGGAGTTTTCATATACTTGTTTCCTTAACTAATAAATTAAGTAACGTATTGTTTTATGAGTCTAATTCACTTAGTAGAGACATTATATATATATTCAAGAGTCGGGGTTCTAACCACTAGGTTATTTGACCAAAAAATAAAAATAAAAATAAAATTATCAATAAAATAATTAGAAGTAAACTCTTGTGATTTAAGAAAAATATTGCATAACAAAAATGTCTAGTTTTTTACTATAAAAAGTATTTTTTTTTTAGACAGATGAAATATAAATAGCAAATCTTAAGAGTCAGGACTTATGAACACTAAAATTATCATTTTTAACTCACTTGGATTAACTTAATGATATTGGCATGAGACCTTAGTGTGTGCTTCTCTCAAAGTCTCATATTCTTTCTTTACCAATTTTGGTAGGTTAATTTAGCTTCTTCAAAAAAACAAAGGAAGAATCATTTTATTGCAAGTAAAATTTTCTTGAACTAAAGGTTGAATCATATTAGGAAAATCAAATAACTAGTTAAACCCATGCGGTGTTGTCATGTCGCTAGGCACTACCCCTTCATTGATAGAATGTTGTTGTTTTCACATCCGTAGTTTCTTAGAAACACATGGAACTAACAAAAAAAAAAAACTATCAGTGGTTAACTACGGCTGGCTTTAAAACATAAAACTGGCGATAGTTAACTACCGTTGAGTTTTTTTGATCATTTCTACGTGTTTCTAAGAAACTATGGTTGTGAGAACATCAACTTTCTCATTGATATGATTCTCCGCAGTGGAAGAGAAAAACGGGGGTGTAGTAAGTTGTAAATTGGTTTTAGTGGGGTGTGAGAATAAGCATCAACTTTGTTTTGGTTCACAGAGATTGTGAGTGACACAGGCAACAACACCATCACATCATTAATATTGGAGAATCCAATGTTAGATATTATGATTTCATTGGGAGAGGCTTTTTGATGATCAAAGGAAGAGGATTTTTGATGATCAGAGGAAGATGATGAAGATGGCGTGGGTGGTAGTGTGTGGATTTATGGGAGAGGGAGTTGCACGGAGTAGAGTTTTGTTGTGTTTCTAGTTTCTTGTTGTACAGGGTTCTTTTTCTTTTGTTTGCTTCTGGACTTACGGTTTTGAAACCAGTAAAATACATTAGCATCACCAATTTATCCAAACTCTTGTAGTTGTTCATGTATCTTTTTAATCTCGTCTCTCGACGGGGTTCAACATCCATAGTTTTTTTTTAAACATCAAAAATTTATTTATAACATTTATCCTAGCACATGATGTACTAAGATCAGAATACATGCACAATGTTAATTACACAAATACCAAAAGCCTTGCATATATAAACCTTTACAAGACGTGATACAAATGAACAAGAACAACTAGCCATTACAAGATGAAACTAATGGCACAATCCCTTTTTTGAAGCTTCTAAATCCAATGACAGATAGAACATACATCAAACCAAAGCAAATTTGGCGAATTCTATGATCTGAATCCACATTCAAAATCTTGCATTCCTTGCAGCTGATTAATCCAACTCCAGAAGCCTCCTATCAACTCAAGACAACAACATAGGGACTAGAACTGATGACGCAAATTTGTGAAAATAGTTTTTGTGATAGATGATTTATGCACCTAATTTGTTGAAACTCGAGCTCCTACGTGAGAAAGTCCCTGTGACAATCAAATAGACAACAAAACAGAACCAACACGAATGCTCCACAGAAACATAAGAGCACAACTCCAAAAACAAAACTAAACAAATGAAGACACACAAAAGCATATTGAGATGCTCAAATCCTCCTTCAACAACAATAGCCAAAACACCGAGCCATTTCAAGTTTCAACAACTCACTCCAAATCGAACATAAAATAGGACAATGAAAAAGGATATTGTTCACAGTCTCAAGCCTACCGCAACCACCAATACAATATAACAATGAATTCAACCTCACACCTCGAAGGCTTAGATTATCCTTAGTGGGTAATCGATTAAGGAATTGCCTCCAAACCAACGCCGACATTCTCAACCCACAACACTATTTGCTCAAGCTTTGGGTTCTATCTAGGCTTTGGTTCTGGAGTTTCTCATCACCTTATGCACCTAAATAATAATTGTTATAAGCCAATGAAACATGCAATGTTCACAAATTATAAAATTAATTTTTTTACTCAAAGATGTTCATTATATTGTACGAACTATGGAGTATTATGATATTTCTATAACTATTTTATTTTTTAATTGCCTATATTGCTTAAATATGTGAATTTATGAATCCCTTAAATTCACATAATCAAACAAATATGGTTAAACCATTAAAAAAGATCAAATATTTTACCATAAAACAAAATTTTGAGATTTAGGTTTATTTTTTCCACATTTTTTAGGGATAAAATTACTCTTGCGGTCACTTTTAAATTATTTGAATCCATTTATGGAATCCAAGTCCCTATAGCTGCTCCTCTCATTTTCTTGATATTTTTCTCATATATTTTACAAAAAATTATATACAAACTTTTTCTTCATTAAACCCACTTGGGTTAGATCGGTGGTTGACTTGAGGTCTTAGAGTGTGCTCCTCCTCAAAGTCTCATGTTCGTACGATTCTCTTCGACGTCAATTTTGGTGGGCTGGTTTAGCTTCTTAAAAAAAAAAACTATTTCTTCATTTTGGTTTTTAGTTTTTGAGAGGAACAAAAACCCAAACCAATTAGAAATAGCTAATTTCTTTCTCAAATAAAGTAAAATAGAATTAGTCAATTTGATTTGGTTTGATTTTTGCAATACTTTTCAGAAAATTCAAACCAAATCAAAGTGATGAAGAGAGTTTACATGATTTAGTTCAATTAGATTTTTTAATAAATAAAACGTTTATTTTATAAAATATAAAAAAATAATTTCACACACACTTATTTTATAAATTAATACAATTACATAAACTACAATAGGAAAATTTATATATAATTATTAAAAGAAATACAATATTTTTTCTAAGAAAAACTACTAATATAACATAAAGTACAATATAATAAAAAATATATATATTATTGTTCGTTCTGATCTCAACGGTTCAATTTTGAACAACCGGAAAAAGATATCCAAACCAATAAAAATTGAATTTCATTGGTTTTATTCCTTATATGACACCCCAAACATGAAAAAACAAATATCAAATCTATTTAATTTGTTTCGACTGTAATTTTGAATTTATAAAGTCGTTCATACACACAATCATGTTAGTTTGATTAAATAATAATAATGAGTAGAAGGAATTGTTTGGAAACCAATGAAGAGAGAGGACTTGATGCGAGGATGTTAGAAAAAAACTATGTGATTAAATGGGACACAATTTGTTTGGATTGGAAGAAATAAGATTTGGGGGTTCGAAGAATTTGGGAGTTCAATCTGGACCTTTTAGGTAAATGGTGTTGGAAGGTGCTTGTGAATAAATGGGGTTTGTGATATCAGGTTCTTGTGGCTAGGTATGGGCAAGAAGGAGGGATGGGTCAACTTAATATAAAGATATGGTTGGTATTCAAAGAGGTTTGGGTATGGGGTTGGTAATTGGAATTTGATGATAATTTGATGCGGGTTGTGGCTGGTGGATGATGATAATTCAAAGAGGTTTTGAATTGATTTGTGGTTAGAGGGTGGTCCTTTTCATGATAGGTTTAGTCGACCTATTGATTTGTCTTGGAATCATTTGTTGCTAGTTGCTTAAATGTTTTCTTTAGGGCGGGTGTTGATGGTGATCGTTGGAAATGACAACATGTGTTATTAATTTGGAAGGTGAAAGTCCCAATATCATGAAGGCGGACAGTAAAGAAGAACTCCAAAATGAAGATTACATGGGGAAGTTCACAAAGATGATGAAGTTGTCCATTAGCGACAACAAATTCAAATTCTATGACATTTTGGGTCCATTAACAGGATTTGTTCAACTTATGTAAACTTTCATTTGGAAGCAAGAGGATCCAATGAAGAGCTTGAATGAAAGTGGGGTAGAGAGTGAAGAGAAGAAGGAAGGTGACACACCAATGAAAAGACGGTGCTTTGCTATACTCTGCCTGATTGGTAAGATTCCTATTCATGAAGCCTTATGTGATTTGGGGTTGAATATCAATTCGATGCCTTTATCCCTAGCCAAGAAATCAAATAGAAAAATGATCTCCTCAAACGACTACAGAGTGCAACAGTTATGTGGACCCTTAGAGGATCTAAGTCCAAATGAATAACCACCTTTCTTTCAAATATTTAAAATGTTTAGGGGTAAAATGAGGATTTCATGTGTTTTACAGGGGTAAGAGTACAATTTGAGGGGTAGGAAGGATAATTTTCTTTTAGAGATTGGGTTGAACTTTGAATCCTGCTCTTTACCCAAACAGTTTCGCTCATTCCTAAAGTAAATGTCGAAAATGCCCTGACGTGAGTTAACTTGCGCAGCGTGAGTTAACTCACGCTAGTGCAAATCTCATTTACTCTCAGCATGAGTTAACTCACGCTAGTGTAAATCCTGTGTAAATCTTTGTGTGAGTTAATTCACACAAATTTAACACTAGCGTGAGTTAACATGCGTAAGGGCATTTTGGCCATTTACTTTAGGAATGAGCAAATCTGTTTGGGTAAAGAGCAGAATTCTTGAACTTTAAATAGTTTAGGCTTTAAAATTTGATTAGCCCAACCCACCTTCTACGTTCGATTAATCAGTTTATTGAAGGTTGCTCTTGAGTCACCCTATAATTGCTCAATTTTGTAATATTGTTGGTTGAACGATAGTTAAGTGTTGTTCATCACGAAATGGCAATTAACAGCCCTTAAACATTTTTTATATCGGTTAAATGACTTTTTAAATTGGTCGAACCGTTTTAAAAAGTCTTCAAAATAGTCGTTAATGGTTGGTGTTGAGAGTATTTTCATTGGTTTATGGTGCTTAAGAGCAAACCATGAGTGCCTAAAGAGCAATTTTTCAGTTCATTTTTAACATCATTGTCTACGATCCCAACAATTGCAAAAAAAAATTTTGGTGGAATGCAACTTTTTTTTTTATTTGACCCCATTGAGCTTCAATCTCTTCCCATCAAAATTGAGTCCTATAAACTCCATTAACCACTTATATTCAATCACTTTGATTTTCTGAAATTCAGTTTATGTTGGTTTAATGCCACAAGTTAATGTCGCTCAAATTAACTTTTTCACCGTGATTAGTCAGCAATAAGTTTCTTTAATTTATTTTTGATTAAATTTTAAAATTTGAACAATCCGAAGTGAAAGAAACAGCTTAAAGGTAAAAGTGGAATCAGAATATCATGAAATGCAAAAGAAATTCCCAATTTAAATTCAAATATGAGTAACTACATAAACAAGAGCAGCTAGACACATAAAAAGAAAAATAATTAATTCAATAATTCTTCACTAGGATAATCCATAACCCATAAGACTCTTTTTTTTTCTCTACATATTATTAGAATCACAAACAAAACATTGAAGCTTTTGGTTTCAATTCTGCTATATAAATCTGAAATATGAAATGAAGTGGCTATATATTATTTTTCACACACCCCTAAATTAGAGGAAATTACATGTCCTTGTCTTGCGTGGTTTCTTCTTTGGCTTTGGTGGCCTCAATGCAATCTTTATTGCAGCATCAAAAACTACCTTCACATTCTGTAAACAAAACAAAACAAAAATAATTAGAACAAATACTAAAAAAAAAACTTCACAATTAGAATATAATAATTGAATCAAGTAGCATCTTTTGCATCAAAATATGAAACACTAAAAAAGTTAAATCCAAAAAAGAAGTGCTGTAATTTTTTCACCTGCTGTGTTTTAGAGCTGCACTCAATGTAACTAACTGCTCCAATCATTTTCTTTAATTCTTCACCCTGTTCACCACAATCATTGATTAAATCCATTTGTACATGCAAAATAATATTGGTTTCAAATATAGAAATTTTCATGAATAATTTATTTATCGACGACATGCCTTAGCAGTTGTTATCTGTGTTGCTCCAGGATGATCGATAAAAAATTGCTTGTCGTCTCGCAAATCTGTGCATACATAGGATTTAAAAATTGTTACAACCAGATGAAATTTGAATGCATACCAATTTGATGGAATAGCTTACCTAATTTTGTTCCCACCAGCACAATAGGCACATTTGGAGCATAATGTCTCAGCTCAGATATCCACTGTTAGTAAACTAAAAATGTTATTACAGTAACAAAAAATAGAGATCTTATATATCTAACTTATAAGGTAATTTATAAAGGAAAAAACCTTTTTGGAAATGTTCTCATAACTAGCTTTACTGATTAGAGAAAAACACAGTAAAAACACATCAGCTCCTCTGTAACTCAATGGCCTTAATCTATTGTAATCTTCTTGTCCTGTAATCCACACAATTCACACCAATAAATAACCTCAAAAAATTTCACACAAAATTTCACTTCATCAAAATTTGACATTGATTTATATTAAAAAGTAATAATACATAGAGATTTAGACTAACCTGCAGTATCCCATAAACCAAGATTAACTGTACTACCATCCACTACTACATTAGCACTGAAATTGTCAAACACAGTAGGAACATAATCCTATCATAGAGAAATCACAAGGAAAAAAAATTAGATTCATCACTATATTTTTTTACATGTAATCAATCAACATATTGAACATTTTAGAAACATACTGTAGGAAAGGTATTGCTTGTATAGGATATTAGCATGCAAGTCTTTCCTACAGCACCATCTCCTACTGTTACACACTTGATAAATCTAGCTGTACTCATTCTTCTTCTTCTTCTTCTTAACTTAGGATCAAACACTATAGTTGCAAAGAAACAATTGAAACAATATTTATGATGGAAGTTATAGGAGGGGGTGACTAAGCAAAGCCTTAGCTACTTAGGAGTAAGTCTATATTACCTACTTTTAGTTGTTGTGGCTCATGAAATTGATCAAAATTTATAATCATGTACATAAAAAAGTGTTACTTTTCTTAAAGTGTAAGGACAAGAGTAGATATGGTAACAAAGTAGGTATAGTGGTGGTGTTAGTTAGTTGGTTAAGTGTGGGAGAAGGGAGGTAATCAATTATGAAAAGCAAAGATTTTTGCTTAATTAGCTAATACATTATGATGAAATTAAGGATCTTTTTTTTTTTTTTTGAGGTATGATATGATGTAAAGTAAGTCAAATAAGTTTGTTGTGACATGTTTGTTGGGTATGTCTTTGTTTCTAATTATAATATGTTGGTGGTTATGGTTAAACGGATTGAGCTAGCTTACATTGGTTTCTTTATCTTTCATGGGTCCACTATTATTGGAGTGGTCCAAAAAAAGTGATTGCTTTTTACTCCACCTTATTGCAAAACATAAACTTCAATGGAGAACATTATACTAAGCAATGTATTTTGCATGCTGGGTGTTCTTTCAATACATTGATTTATTTCTTTTATATAAATTTCAGTTCAACCGTTGCAACTTACAAAACCATCATGATTTGATTACATTTCCCTTTTTGTTTAGGAAAATGTTACATAGACACCCTTTTTTCCATACATCTTTGTACACCCCATGTATTAGGAAGAGAAAAGAGGAGAGGAAAGAGAAAGTGTGCTTGTTTGGGATCCACATATCTACGTGTCAGATTTTTGTGTGGGTGTCAAAAGGTGTATTGTCACCTAAGGGTGTCTATGTATCATTACTCTTTTGTTTATCATCTAACTTTTTTAATAAAGAAGACATGTTACAAATGTTAAAATTACTAAAAATTGATTGGTTGGTGCACCATCATAAAGTTAAGAGCTGAAAGCACTCTGATTCTTGACTCCATTGTTCCCGTGTATCCAACTCGCTACAACACTTCACATTTTTGGGCATATAACAAGTATGTCAAAAATGTTTGACCATGTTTTCAAAAAAAAAAAAATGTTTGACCATAGGGGAAGTTAGGGATCATCTATATTTAATCGACAACTACATCAGTGAATTGTACATGACCCGAAATTTTAAGATAATGTGTTTATGGACATTTCATTTGTAAATTGTCCAACCTTCACTTTTCTAAGCAATATGAGAATTTTTACTCACCTCACACTTGCCACAACAATCTCCGCCCTCAATTACGTGTGCACTTACTTGCACTGCCACTGATTCTCTTTCAACGGAACATGCCACCTAAACATCCTTCGTTGAACCATCAACTTTGATACCATTGTTGGATCATAGAAGGAAGCATGTGGAATCATCCACATTGGATTAAAAGAAATCGCACAAATAAACTGAACACTAAAGAGTACGTGGATACTCTACTTATAAAATATTCGGCCTCTATTTTTCTAAACAATGTAGAACTTCTGACTCATTCCACATTTACCGCAACAAATAATTCTTCAACTAAAAATGAATGAAATCATCACATTAAACTTAGCAACCATATAAAAGGTGGTTTAGACACTATATAAATGCTACGTTGTTACCATCAAAAATAGTAGCAACAACATATATATTCCAAAAAAATTAAAATCTAAAATAACTAAAAAGAAACTTACTACAAAAAAATAAAAACTATTTTTCTCCTAAACATCCCAAAGCTTTGTAGAAAATGTAAATATGCAAAACTTCCAATGAGTTATTGGATGTAATTTCTTTTCTAAGGTACACAAACATCTTCTCATGTATCAATCATTCATCTGTTGTCTGTTTCACTCCATTGTTCAAAAGGTCTACACAAAAATAAAATAAAAATGAAATCAAAGTCTAATCTGATCAATGCATGAAATGAAACAGTTAATTAGACATAGATAGCATGTGGGAAAAAATAAAACTAACAAAAACACCATAGTTGTGGAGAAATGCTTACACAAGGCAGATGAACCAGCAGCTCCGTTGCACAAAATCATCAAGTCAATCTTCGTAAGAAAAAGAGTAAAGTTTGTCAGGTAAGTCGCACCAAACTTTGTAAACAGCAAAATTATTGGGAAACCTCGCAAACAAATGTAATTTCACATGCATACGGTAATGTCATCTAATAAATTAGTAGCAACTAATGAAATTTAAGACAAAAAGGAATATAATTGTACATGCATAAGGCGCCAAGTTATTTAGTAGAACCTTATTTTGAATGGATTGATATCATAAAATGAGATTGAGATCGGTAGTGTTAGTAACATATTCTCTAACATAATTTCTAAATACACCAGATTCTATTGATTGACAACCGGAAATTAGATCCCTATAAAAAAAATTTAAATTTCAAGTTTTAGTTTCAATAAAAAATTTCATCAATATTTGGTCCCTACAAAATTTTCTACCACCACTTATGGTCTCTGTTTTTAAATCAAATCATGTGAATATTCACATTTTTGAATGAATTTTTATAGAAATGTTTATAATATTATAACAATTTCTTCTACAAAAAATTTGAATTTTATCACAAGATATGGATTAAATATTAATTTTTAAGCGCTAAAAAGTTAAAATTCATATTTAATTCATCACTTGTTAAAAACAAAATTAAACATTTGCAAAAGAGATTTCTATAATGAACAAAATACAACCACAAAAAAAATGATATAAAATTTCGAAGGATATACATGATTTTACTTAACTGCAGAGCCCAAAAGTTGTGACAATTTTTTTTAGGGACCAAAAAATGATGAAAAATTTTATAGGACTCAAACTTAAAATTTAAAAATTTTATAGGGACAAAAAACATATTTAACCCAAAAAATAATAATTTGGGAAACAAGTTTTTTA
>Ga0099826_10002093_pt1 | contig 12626 bp, 5 predicted proteins | sample Mtrugardesep15_FD_76830 | JGI IMG/M metagenome (GOLD analysis project Ga0099826, IMG submission 76830) | Root nodule microbial communities of legume samples collected from California, USA - M. trunc garden sep15 | ecosystem: Host-associated > Plants > Roots > Nodule | place: USA: California...
CACACACACACACACACACACACACACAGATATATATATATATATATATATGAGGATATAAGAAGTGAGATTACCTCCATTTGCAGTCATGTGAGAAGTGGCTCCGATGTCTATGTACCACTAGTCATCAGGATGAGCCATATATAAATTATAAATTGTAGCTTTAATGTCAGTTAATGCATATGATGGTTGGGTGTTGCTTGTTGTGGCGGCTGCTATATGAGCTGATTGAGGCTTAGACCCAAGAATCCTTGGCTCGCGATGAAAAGTAAACTAATGCTGCCAATTTAGCGTTGTTAGGTACATACACGGTGGTGTGGTCCATCGTTGCCACGATGCAGCCCATGGCGGGATGACCCACTGATGTTGTTGTGACAAGAACGATGGATATTGATGATGTTGTGATCGTTTGTTGGGACCTCCGCCTTGGCCTCTACCACGACCACCTCGGTTGTTGCCTCCACGCGGTTGGAGGGTGCACTGTTATGTCCATTGTGGTTGATGCTGCCATGTTTGTTGCCTTTTTCGCCCTAGTTGTTTCCTCCAAAATGATCATGGATCAGGCTTTGTAGAAAGGCGAGAGTATTACCATGTCGAATTTGTGATCCGACGGTGGCATAAGCATCCGTCAATCCATATGATGCACGGACACCTCTAGGACTAGGCGTGTCGCAGTGTCCGACACTCCTATGACACCCGCACGACACATGTCGGACCGGTGTCCTAAATAATTGTTTTTTGCTTTACTTCGACACTCATACGATCGGTGCTGACACCTATATAACACTCATACGAGCCATGTCAGACAACTCAAACAAATATCTAAAACGATTTTTTTTACTCTCTTGCTTCCGCACACCATAGATACAAGAGTTACATATGTTTTGAGAAATGTTGTTCACTTAAGGGTTATAGACATTATAGTTGATTATATCATTTTGAACTTTTTTGATAGTAGATGAATAAATAATGGTCAAATACTATGATATTTTGTTGTAGAACTTTTTCTAATGACATAAATATCTCAAGTTAGATGTTTATATATGTATTTTAATTTTCATTTTAGACCATCTTTAAAAAAATTAACATATATGTAAAAGTGTCGGTGTCCTATATTTTTTACATTAACGATGTCGACGTGTCCGTATCAGTGTCGTGTCAAGTGTCTGTGTCGAAGTCCATGCTTCATTACATTATAAATGGACTATTCTCTTGACCATTAAAAAGAATAGAAAGATCGAAAACAAAAACAAACAACTTCAACCACCACATAGCACTAATGAAGTGCGAAATATCTAAGTAAGCAATAAAAAGGACATTATTCAATATGCACGATGATGGGTAAGAGGTACTTTTATATACAGAAATTTTAGTGACAGGGTTTCCACCACTTACATGAAAGAAATCGGTGCCAGTTCACATATAATGATTTCACAAAGTCCAAAGAAAATTCAATCACAAAAAAGAGAAATTACATCATTTTTATTTTCATGGCAGCTAAGCAGTATGGGAATTTAGTACAGTAGTAAGCATTTAGATGTTCAAAATAACATTATAAATTTAGAATGGAGATGTGTTGCAACCATACTGAAAATCGTTCAAAATTTTAATAATTTACATTTTCATCTTTAATTAAGTATAAATTAAAGGTTCTTTACATGATCAATGTTGATTCAGAAAAAAGCAAGAGAAAATAAAGATCAATGCTATTTCAAGATGAAAAATTCAACACTTGACATAGTATAAAAATATTCATCACTTATAATTAATGGTATAAACTAAAAGAGAAAGAAAAAAACAATAGAATATAATCATACAATAGTAAATATACGTGTACGTCAATATTTTTGTTGTCCAAATAATATTCTTAAAAATATATAAAAATTTAGTTGAATTGGTAATTTAAGTGATTTGAACTAAGAGTTAAAGAGCTGGTGGTGTGAAGTTCAAGTCACATAAAAAAAGACCATAATAATTAATATACTAACTTCGTAATTAAAAAAATAAAAATTAAGCTTAATGTACTAGTATTATTTTGTTTTCTTTCTCTATTTGTGAACCTCAGTGTCTCAAATTTACAAACCAAAAATAACATCAGTTTCTACTTCAAGCAACTGCACCGATCATTGTTAAAATTTTGAAATATTCCGAAACATGAATCTATGATAGATTATACTATGAGATAATTCCCCAAAACATAATTAGACACCAAATTAATAATAATAATAATAATAATATTCTTTGTTTACAGCTGTGAGAAGCCATTTTTGTAAATTGAAAATAGTCCAAATTGAGATGATATAGACATTGCTTAGTTGGCAAAGCCCCACAATCCAAATGCCTACACATCCCATCCCATGTGACCACGTGCATCCCTAATTCTGTACTATTGAACTTTCCAAATATCATTTCAATTCCAATTCTAAACTTTCAGGAATTTATTAATTATTTTTGGAATATTCTAGTGCTAGTTTACGACTTATTTTGATGTTCTAATTTCCCTGTATATTTTCAAAAATAATTCTCAACGGTTGTGTCCATTATTAGTCCCTGTTACGTTTCTCATTTTAATTAACTATATGCTCTCTAAATATTTCGTTTTCAAGAGGTATTAGTTTTGGCGTTTCCATTATTTATGTGAACGTTGTGATTTAAGAATCACAAATTGAATTATTGATGTTCAACAATACCTAACCTTGTTAATAAGTCATTCAATAAAGATAATGATTGTCCATCATGTTATAAAACACAAGACTTTTCATATATTAGTTCATCAACAAGTTTATGAGTTACATTTGGGTGACATTGAATTTTAGTTATATTAGTGACTTTAATTTTATCTAACTCTTAACCAATTATTCTCTCATAAAAAATAATTTATTTTAATTACTCACCTATCATTTTCTTACATCTGGTTGAGTGGGTTGTGAGTACCAAAATTATTCATAGACGTGTCTTTGCCGTTAGGGTTTTGTTGTTCTTTTCTTTTTATGGTAAATTTTGTTATTCCTTTCTTTTTTTTCCTTTAAGCAACGTATTTATACTGCTTTACATATGCCTCTCTAGCTAACACGTAGGGATAGGATTTTGCTTTGCAATTTGCTAACAAATGAGAGAATAATATATTCCTATAATCGTTGACTTAATGTGAAATCTAGGGCTTTCTCATATAAATGCAGTCGCACGCCACTTTTTGCTGCGTGTCTAAAGCGCAGTAAAGTGCACATACAGTAACAACATAGAAAATGTTATTCCAAAGTCCTAATGAAAGAGGAGAGGACTCAACTAACAAGCAAGGGAACCTCCACTATAATGCTTTTTGACCTAATTCACAATCATCTTTAGACCACCCATTTCTTGCTATAGGAAATTTTTGTTGCATGAAATGTCTTTGTTCTACTTCTGTTTTTTTTCAGAAGAAAAAAAAATGTCTTGATAATCTGAGTTTTAGTCGGAGATAGATATTTATAAAAAATATGGAACCTAACCATCAAACTCGGTTCTTCCGATATACTTATGTTCTCATATCAACAAGAAAACATATTGTTTGTTTTTTTGTTGGACGATCAACAAATTAAATTGTACTCAATATGTTCTTTTTGACTAAGTTATTTATTTTATACCATAATATATTCTACCAAAATATATGTATACTTTGTTAACAATTTTCTACTATAAGTTATTTTAAAAAATTAAAATTTGATTAACTAAAACTCAGATGCTGTAACTAATAAAGAATATTGAGTAGGTTTTTCTATTTTCCATTTTGAATGAATATATTATATTACAAACATTTTTTCTATAAAAACTATTTTTTATAATTACAAGGTAAAACAAAAGTGTTTGGGTTTCCTACTTTGTCACCATGCAAAATAATAAAATAAATCTTTAACAAATAAAAGGTGTGTGAGTAGTGGAACTCCTCCATACACTTTGACACCATAGATATCTCGTCTCGCTTCTGCTCTTTTTAGAAGGACAATGTGCGCTTCTTGACACAAAATTATAAGGTAAGATGACGATGTGACCGTATCTATATATAACCTCTCCTGGATTTTCCTACTCCCTCTCCATTCATCGGTATCCAGTAATTCAGAGTTTCCATGCATATGGATATCCAATTTATCCACTTTTCATGTAAATTCATCTTCAATATAATGCATTGAAGATGACCCCGATCCACTCTATCACACGCCTTACTTATATCAATTTTCAAGAGTATCTCTCCCACGACTCCATTAATTTTCCACTTTAAATGATGTATCACTTATTCATAAAATTTTATTCAGTAAGATTTGTTACTTCTTTCAGTGCCCCCTATTGGCAACAATAACCTAGTCGTCATAAACACCTTAACATGATTAAAAACACACATTTAAGAAAATGTTTTTGAAGCTTTTGGATATAGTGCTGGCATGAACAAAAATAGGATAATCCTATAATTCTGACAAATTGAACAATTCTGCCACAAATAAGAGCTGTTTGCAAACATTCAATTGGCCCGTGACAGTTTCAAGTTTCAACGCACACCCAACTTGAAGTTAAAAAAATAGCATCAGATGGAAAATAATGCCACTGTATTATTTTTACTTTTTTAAATGAGGTTAAACATAGTTTATAAACATGGTTTAGAGAAATATTATTTTTATATTATTTTTTTCTATCACTTTGAGTCCTTTTTCATAGATGCTTATATAAATATATTACATAATATTCCTTCGGTTTTAAAATGGATGTCGCTTTAGCAAAAAAAATTGTTTTAAAATGAATGTTACTTTCAGTTTTCAATGCAATAATAACTTTTTCTTTTCCATTATACCCTCTAATTAATACTATGTACACTACTTCTAAAGTATTACTTTTAAAACTAACCAATAGTTAATAAGGATAATTTGGTAAAATAACCATTCTATTTCTTTTAATCATTGCATTTCTTAATATGTGTAAAAATCTAAAATGACACTCATTTTAAAACGGAGGAGTATATTAATACGAACATTTTTTAAAATATACCTATGAAAGTGGAAAGAGTGTAAGTGATTATAATAATAAAGTACAGAGTATATTATGCTAGAAAGAGGAAATAATTTTTTATATTATAATTAAGGCTAAATTGCATTTTTGGTTCCTTAACTATTTAGGTAGTATCACTTTGATCTCTTAATTAAAATTTAATTTATTTTAGTCCTTTAACTTCTCTCTGTTACACATTTTGGTCATTTCCGTTAGTTTTAATTCAAAAACGTTAGGTTTTATTCATTTTCTTTTAAATTTTTTTTGGGATTCTTGTTGTTGAAGGTTGATGGTTATGATATGAAGATGAAAAAAAGAGAAGAAGATGAAGAAAACCTAACGTTTTTGCATTAAAACTAATGGAAAGGACCAAAATGTATAACAGAGAGAAGTTAAAAGACCAAAATAAATCGAATTTTAATTAAGTGAGCAAAGTGATACTACATAAATAGTTAAGAGACCAAAAATGCAATTTAGCCTATAATTAATTTGAATAATTACAAATTCTAAATTGGTATTGGGTGTTGTTTGAGATCCGGAGACCCCCAAGTTGAGATAAAATAATGTGGCTAATGATTAAGATAAGTTTAATTTTTCAATGCCTTGTTTGGTAATCAGTGAATTATACCTTATATTATAAGCCAAGGTTATGTAAAGTTCGAACAAGCTGATCCTGTAGTTTAATTAAAAACAAGGATGGTCGTCCTTTCACAATTGGCTCTTAAACCAGACAGAACAAACTGTCTCTTACCAACTCTGCAAACAAAATACATATTGTTATTTAAAAAGGATTGAAAAGTGTGACAAATTTAACTGCACATGGAAGTTGATATAGCAGGTAATCCAATATAATTAGCACTTTTTTATAAATTGGGGGACAATAAAAGGAGTGGGGAAGGTAAGGTTACGAGGGATTTATTTGCTAGTTGCTACTATTCAATTTAAAGAGTAGGATTTACTATTATTCAATTTAAAAGTTAGGTTTAATTATCCTAACACACATAATACCTTGGTAGACAAAGAACAAAAGAGTCGCAAGTTTAACTCAAATGATAAAAATGTTAAAATTATTAGGTTAGACGATGTGATCGAGACTTAAACTCTAATTCTTCCATTTATTTATGTCAGTTTTAATAATTATTGTCATTTCATCAGTATAAAAAAAAAAGAAAAAAAAGACGAATTAAGTTTAATAGAAGAGGATAAACACTAGTGGAAAAAAGCTAAAAAAAGTGCATTTTAATGTCCTTTCGTGTCATTAACACATCTATCACTTATATAATTTGTAGGGTGTTTGCATGGAGTAATTGGAATTTTTAGGGAAATTTAAATTTTTTGGATATTCAAATTCTTCAATTGATTTCTCTTTAATTTTTTAAATTATTTTGTTTGGATAGAACATTTGGCGTCTATGAATAATTTAAAAAACATGGGTCAAATTTGAAATTTCAAAAAGATAAGGGACCAATATGCAAGAAAACATAGGAAGCAAATTGTAAATTTTAAATTTATTGAGACCAAGTTGAATTTTTTTAAAAAATTAATAACCACCAATTTGCTATTTCTTTTTTAAATTTACAAAGATCGGTTTTCAAAATTCATACCTGCATTACCAGTTAAGTAAGCCAATCGATTATAGTAAGTCTAACATGAAAAGTATATGAACAATAATAGTCAAACTAATCATGAACACAACAAAATCCAATAACATCAAACAACAATACACCACATTAATTTAGCAAAGTACACTTAGGAAAACATAGTAAATACCTAGCACATTCGGTTTGCTAAGAAAAGATCGGCTCTGAACCCAAAACTTAATTCTTTACTCTTGTTTAGAAAATAGTTCATGTTATTCCCTTGTTAATGTGGAGAAAATTCATACCAGAAGGAAAAGTTGTAAGGGGCCAATCCTACTTATGTAAAGAAGACTCATACTTATGTCAAGATGTTTAAAAATAAGTCATAAGAGCAATAAAGTCCTGGCAAGTTAGACCAATGGAAAAAGCCAATTATAATTTTTTTTATAGAAAAAGAAGCCAATTATCGTCTAAGTAAGTGATGATGCCTCATTATATGATGTTTTTAGCTATGTCATGGAGATTGTTTCTATGCATTTGAAGATAATATAGAGGTTTTTGATCGAATAGTTGATCAAATTAATAGAACATTTTGTAATAATTAGTTTTTTTTTTAGTTGTTGAAGGAATTGTAATAATTGGTTATAATTAGTTTAATGTAATTATGAAGACATAAGGTAAATATCTTGCGGAATTTGACAATGCTTTTTATGTTAAATGAGTAAAGTTGTTGTTTTAGGAATTGCGTATATATACAATGACTCAAACTTTGCCCACACAGTTGCTGCGATTGTCTCATTCACAACATCTCTTTAAGCTTAACTCAAAACATGAAGAATGTAGCCTTATATAATGTTCAGATTGCAAGAAAATTTTACCCTGATTTTCTACCATCGTGCCACGATTTCACGTTAGTACACAGTACAATACTAATGTTATTCTCAAAATTGTGCCATGATTTTCCTCCTTCATGCCATAATTTTTGTTGAGACAAACTCCAAGAACCGAACCAAATCGTGCCCCGATTTCTCCAAACCATGACACGATTTTTGCTGAACATTTAATAATCAGTTTTGAGACAACTCTCAACATTATGTAATAAATATTTATACCAATTTTTAAACAGTGTGTAAAAGAAAAAATAATAACATCATTATCATTGAAAAAAATCATTGAGATTATAAACACGGTTAGTATACATTAGAAAAACTAAATATTCCTTAACATCTACAAATTAAAATTGTTCATGGCATGTCAATATACTTAAAAAAGTATTTTAGAATTTCATTCATTTATTACACTAAGAAAAATCTCTCTCTCTCTCCCCCTCTCTCTCACTCTCAAATATATTGTAAATTTCATCTCAAATGCATTTACATATTTGATTATGTTAAAGTCATGAAAGAAACACTTCTAATAGTATAACTTTTCATTTAGTGGGAGCAAAATATCAAATACTTAACCGATGATATAATATAATCAATAGTGAGGACAGATGCCCCCAATCCACAAAGAGTATCTATTCTTTTTCAAATGACATTTAAAAATAAATGAAATAGATATTAATTTTTCATATTTTAAGATAAATTAAATAAAGTATTTTAAGATAAGTTATATTAATTTTTCATATTTAGAGAAATTTTATTTTTCTAGGAGAGAGTGTTTCATTTTGGAACGGGAAGTATAGTATAATATGCACTTGAGTGTATGAGAATGCATTGGATACTCTGAATGTTGGCACAACATAGCTTACGGTCCGTCTACAGAGTCATCTACGGTGGATTTGTCTTCATCTGAATTGGACATTAGATGCTGCCACGTAGGAATACAATATTTGAAAAAAATATCATAGAATGTGGACCCTGTCTCTTTCAAAGGTGGTCCATGCAGCTGTAAAAGTTGGACTCACATTATGAAAGAAGATTCCAAAATGCAAACACAATACAATCATCAATAGTGATCGAAGCTATGCATCATACGGTCCAAAAATACCCGTGAAACGCAGAAATGACTTCATTATTTGCTACCTATAACACATTTACTGGTTTGGTGCTATTTTATGTTTCCATGTACTGATTTAATTTAAAGTTTGATTTCTACTTTCTAATTTAGAAAGTATGAACATGAACATCAACAAGTAATATAAGTATAACTAATGTTTGGATAGTTTGGTTTCTACTTTTACTTCATACGAGTCAATCATGGCTAACTAATTGAACCATAATTTAAAATTTTCATCGTTAATACGGTCGTATCAATCTCTTAATATATTTATTTATTGTCATATCAATTTATATAAATACTTATTTTATGTCGTATCAATTTTTACAAAAGAAAGAGTTAATATCAAAATTGAAAAATTATTTTAACGTTAAAAACTATTTTGACTAACTAAATGCATAATCAAAAAGTATTTTGCAATTTCGATACATTAAAAGATTTATATAACTACTTACGTAGTCAAAGATAAAAATAACTATTTACCCCGTAAATAATACGGAGGTTATATTCACTTTTGAATATAAACTTCTTTTATCCTTGAATCAATATGTCTTACCATTTATTTAAATCAGATATGATGAAACTTATTAATGCAATGTTAATCATCAATCAATTTATCTGTACAAAATAGAACTGGCCACTTTTTCAATATTTCATACTCCCTCCGTCCCATAATATTTGACCTAGTTAGAATTTTGTATTTTTGACTTAACTTACTTTGACCATATTTTTCTACTAATATACGAAGATAAATAATATCATATAAGATGTCATTAGATTCGTCTCAATGAGTATTTCCAAAATATCAAATTTTCATAATTTTTTCTGATATATTATTCAAGATATTTAAGCTCAAAGTCATGCATTGATATGCGTAATAGAGTCAACTAGGTCAAATATTATAGGACGGAGGGAGTAGTATTTTATTAAAAAAAAAAATGTGTTCCAATCAATTTTGTACTTAACGTACTCTTGAATCCAAAAGAGTGTGTGCGATTGCTTCCGTCATGAATTTACAAGTGGCTGGCTACATTGTTGGAGTTTGGTACTCCCTCCATCCCTTATTACTTGACCTAGTTTAATAATTTGTACTATTCATGTAACATGTTTTGACTCTATTTTTCTACTAATATATAAAAACAAAATATAACATATAAGATGTTGTTAGATTCGTCTCAATGAATATTTTCAAAATATCAAATTTTCGTAATTTTTTCTACTAGATTATTAAAGAGATTTGAGTTTAAAATTGTGCATTGGCATACGTGACATGATCAACTAGGTCAAGTAATAAGGGACGGAGGGAGTACTATAAAGGCAGATCAACGTGGCCTGGAGGTTACGACAGAAAGGATTAAAAAACCAAGACAGAAAAGAACGGAGGAGACTTCAGTAACTTTATGTTAGGTGACTTTGGTGACTTTAATGTAATTGAGATGAAAGAGAGTGATGATTGAATGATTAAAATAATATATTTTGATGAGAGAGAATTATTGGTTAGGAGAGAGATAGAGACAAAGGCATCAAAGACACCGAAGCCAAAGTCACCGAAGTGCTATCCGAAAAGAACAAAAGTGAATAGTTGTGTACTTCACTTTGTTTGAACTTTGAAGGATTGAGATTTTCTTCGTCTTCAAACAATGAGAAAAGAAGCAAAAAATAAATAAAGACATTATAGATTATGTGGTGATGATGAAAAGCAGACCAAGAGACCTTGTATAGATGTTTATTTATATTTTTAAAAACTTTTAATTTGACTGTAGAAATGATAAAATTCAATGTTTATAATGATTTATTTAGAGAGTGAGTGGTGAAAATAATTTTGAAAGAATGGTTATTTGAACATGAAAAGTTCAAATAAATAATATGCTTAGAAGAGAAGAAAAATAAATAATTGAGTCAGTTTAGTTGAAGGATGTAGTAGACTTTTACAATATGTTGATGAATTGTTTAATAAGTCATATTTTTATCAAGGTTAAGAGGTCAAATGATCTCAGCGGCGAAATTAAATATTTAAATCGAGTTAGAGTTCGTTAAGAAATCAAATGATCTCAGTGGCAAGATTGAATACTCAAATTGAGTCAGAGTTGAGTTTCACATTCATGTAAACCAAGAGACCGGCAAATAATATGCTTAGAAGAGAAGAAAAATAAATAATTGAGTTATTCTAGTGGAAGGACGTAGTAGACTTTTCGCAATATGTTGATGAATTGTTTAATAAGTCACATTTTTATCAAAGTTAAGAGGTCAAATGATCTCAGCGGCGAAATTAAATATCCAAATCGAATCAAAGTTCATTAAGAAATCAAATGATCTCAGTGGCAAGATTGAATACTCAAATCGAGTCAGAGTTGGGTTTCACATTCATGTGAACCAAGAGACTAGCTTAAATTGAAAGGCTTATCAACTAGCCATTATGCTCGATATTGTGATTAGTCTTCTTTTTTGGAACTTCATGTGGTTTTTAATATATATTAATGTCCTTGGTAAATAAATGCTTTTAATCCATTTAACTTTTGTTGATCATAGCTAGAAGCAGACCGACGTCAGGTGCAAGGCTTTACGGTCCTTTAGAACAACCCTTTGGTCTCGACCCTTGACTTTCGTATTTTTTAACATTACAATGTAATCTTTGAACTTTGTCAATGATCGAACTTAAAGATATGAACTAAGTTCCATTTGATGAGTAATTGAGAACAAGGGAGAGGGATATTGAAAGGATGACATAATAAAAGACAAAGTCATTGCTAGCAATAACGATTTTTCGCAATATATCACGATTTGTTGGTTCATATAATGTTCACATTTAGTGTCGAACAATGTTTCAAATATGTTCATATCAAATGGAGGTAACTTATAGGAATAAAAACTTAAAATGTATCCCACTCATATTCATGTGCAACAATTTTATTGTCCAAATAAACAGACTGAGTGAAGATGAGAAAGTTAAAAGGACAATCGACATTTTTGTTTTTGAAGTCACCTATTTAGTATAAAGACTTATAGTTAAGCCTCCCCATTGAGGATGAACTATTTAGAAAATTCATTTTTGATAATGCATGGAGAATGTTCTAACACACCATACAAGTTCATTCAAAATGTTTAGTTGTGTCATCATCATGTCATAATTTTTCAGTGACCGTATCTAAGCTATTGCTACATAGGGACTTTTTTATAGACAAATAATAACTTAATATTATATTTCAAATTCAACAGACTTTCATTTAAAAAAATAGACAATATTAGTAAATAAGTAAATAATTGACCTAAAGAATGTACAAATTAAACATATACATATCGTGTAAAGTTTATTGTTTGCTGGTTTACATTTTTCTCACAACAATACTCCAATTATTAATAAAAAGTACAAAAAACGGGTGCAAAATGGATCTTTCTAGAGTGACCCAAAATATTTAAGATCTACTACTATATTATTATTTTTCAAAAGTGGACCTACCAATAATATAACAAATATTCTGTAAAAAAATGAGCATAAGTTTTGTACATGTGAAAAATGAGTGAATTGAGTGGGGCAGGTAAGGACATCTTAAGACAGCAAGAGAAACACAACTCATCATCATTATACACGTCCCAAAGCCATGATTAGCTTCGGGAAATAAGAAGGAAAATAATAACGAGTGTCCTAAGTGTTGAGACGGTAAAATAATCATTAAACCGAGCAATAAAAAGCCTCTATATCCAAGAATTCAATCAACAAATTGCAGCAACTAAAATTTTGAAAATATTTCAAAAGAAACATAAATTCTTGGATAGTACCCAAAAAATAGTTTCAGTGAAGCACAACATGGTGAATATCAACAAAACTAATGGCAAAAACTTGCCACCTATTAACCAAGATTAAGGGGAGTTGGAGTTGTACACAAATAATTCCTCAAATCTGCAGAACATCCAAATTGTGCATCTAACACAGTAATGCTTTGCCCAAAGCCTATATCCTCCAAAAAATTACATGGCAAAAAGTATGCATTTCCACCCCCATTGCTATTCAAGGGTAAATTTCCTATATACGCC
>Ga0099826_10002094_pt1 | contig 12626 bp, 5 predicted proteins | sample Mtrugardesep15_FD_76830 | JGI IMG/M metagenome (GOLD analysis project Ga0099826, IMG submission 76830) | Root nodule microbial communities of legume samples collected from California, USA - M. trunc garden sep15 | ecosystem: Host-associated > Plants > Roots > Nodule | place: USA: California...
ATTCAATCAAAAAAAAAAAAACAACAAAATCGCAAATCGCAAAGGGCAAGCAGGAACAAACTGAAATCGCAAACCCTGAACAAAGAGAATGAAGCAATAAACGGCGGAATCGCAAATCGCAAGCAGGAAGAGAAGAAAGTAATTGATTTGTGTAAAAAAGATAAGATTCAGATTCCTTCTTCTCCTGTTCTTGTATTCGACGTGAAAAGCTCCAAAAACGGTCACGGTGGCTGCTGATACCGTTTTGTAACGGCCTCAATCCCGGTACCGGTCCGTTTTTTGAAACCACCATCTTCAATTTTCATCAGGTACCTTCAATTTCACACTAATAACTACTTTTTTTTTTTCACCTTAGATTTGTTTTTTATTTTTTATTTTTATTTTTTTAGGATCATTAAATCGTTAATTATTATCTATTACTAGTTGAAACATGCTTATTTTACACTATATACATAATCATGTTTAGTTTTGGACATTTTTTATTTGGAATTAATGTATTTATTTATTTATATGATGTTAACCTGACTCTGATAATCTCGAGTTCGGTCAGAAAATAAGTAAAATCTGACCAAAACTTGTTTCGTACAGGAATCGAACTTAGGTTCTTCTGAACAGTTCGTATATAGTGGAGCTCATTAACCAATGCAGCTCATTTATTTATATATGCTTTCGTTTGAGTTAGTTGGGTATATAACTGTATGAGGTGGCAGTTATCGTGGTGCTATAGCGTAACGGGATTTGAACTAACTGCTATTGTTCTGCGATACGCTATTTAATACAAAGTTCGTCGATTATCGGCACCATGACACTATATCACAATAGCATAGCGAAGTTCTGTGATACACTATTTAATACAAAGTTTGTCGATTATCGGCACCATGACACTATATCACAATAGCGTAGCGAAGTTCTGCGATACACTATTTAATACAAAGTTTGTCGATTATCGGCACTATGGCACTATAACACTATAGCATAGCGAAATTCGAACAAATTGCTATTTCTCGTGATCCACGACTGACAACATTGGTTTTAGTTCATGTTTGAGTTGATAGTGAACTTGATGAAATTAGGGTGGCATCGCGATTTTGTTGAAGCTTTAAAGTTTAGGTTTTATTGAAATTGTGGCACTGTGATTCTGCCAAATTTATCCTCAATTTGAATGTGCACGTAGTGCTGTTTTCTTTTATGTTTGATTTAATAGAATTTCGAAATGGAAAATGTGGCTTGGCTTGAATGAGTTATTCTAACGTAGTGCTGTTTTTCGATTATGTTTTTTTTAGATGGAGTTGGTGTGTGTGGATGAGTTCTTATCTGCTGCATGATGATAGAGTTGTGTTTTGTTTGAAATTTTAATTTTTCGGTTTCGAATTGGAATTTAGATAGGTTACCTTGTTGTTCTTCTTGTTTGTTTGATTTCAGAAAACAGGCTGAATTGGTGAATTGTGTTGACATTGAGGTTCTTTTGCATTAATTTAGAATGATTTCCCTATTTCGTCGTAAACGATTTTCAGAGTATTTGTTTGTTTCTTTCTTTCTATGAAGTATTTAACTATGATTTAATGTATCTATGCACATATATGAGAGTCTGCTGTTAGTGACAGCTATTAACAGTTGTTATGAATCTGTTAGAGGTGTTACCTTTGTAGCTGACTATGATCCCTATATAAGTCCAAAACTCAGCTCTCAGCAAGACTGATTCATAATACAATTGACGTTTTCAGTTTTCAGATTTTTGTTTTGTCTCAAACTCTGTTTCCCTAGATCCAAATCTATTAATAATGTTGGAATTAATGCCATTATGAGCTAGGCTTAGCCTTTTTTTTTGGACATTTACCATCATACCAATGTTGCGGCTATTACACCCTTTCTTGGTCATTTTATTGGAGTCGTGAGTTTTGATGGGAATGTCTTCTCTAAGTGAATTATTCTGCACTTATATAGAACAATTCAATGTAATGCTGTTAGAATGTAAGGTTAAACTGTTGCATTTGTATACTTCTCTCCAAACTATTTGCTTTTTTATTTTTGGTTATTTATTATAGCACAAATTGGCAATGGAACTGAAGCCACTTCTGTCATTATATGGTATATCATACAAAATTTCCAAATATTTCGAGTTCAAACCCAGTATTCTCTAAAAGATCTTGAATTTTTTTTTCATAGATATAACTGGCTTTAGGTCAATTTTAGAACAAGCGGGTTGCATAAATCAAACTCATGACCACCAAGTCAAATGGTGCAACAACCTGAACTGTTGCACTAATGCTTCCCTTCTATATGATATTAATCAAAGAAAAATGAGAAGTCTAATTTTATTTAAACCAACTGCATTTGACTTGGAAAATGTAATGTGGAAGAGTCTTGGAGTTTATAAAATTGCTTTGGAAATTTCATTTTTGTTGCAACTTAAAGGTTGTTTCTGGATCTAGAATAAAGTCTCATGGTCTATGCAATCTTTCTTGGCATGATTTCTTGCATAGCTAAATGAGGTTTCTTAACCACGCCTGTATTATAGTATCATGTTATGTTTTTTCTCATCATAGAGTTAACTGCTTTTGCCTGGACGATACATAATTTATACAAGTATAAATTGTGAATCTGTGTTTCGGATTCTAACTCAAAATCAGGGTATATTTCCTGGCATAACAGGTCTTTTGAAATCAAATGTCTTAGAATCTTTTATTGGGACTACAGTACTCAATATGAATGAATTTTTGTGGATCCTGTGGTTGAATGTATCACTTTCTCCTAATGTTTATGTTTGTGCTCTGCTAATACTTAGGCTAGTAATTCTCTTTTTCTGCATCATGATGCCCCGACTAAAGTGGCATGGCTTAAATTTTTATGATTTTGCTGAATGCTAGATTTGCCCTGTTAGTCTGAAAATTGTTGGGACCACAACTCAACTAGTCCTTGAGAAGAATAAGGAGGGAAAAAGTGGGATGCATTAGTCTATTTTTCTTCTTTATGCGTTCTGCTAAATGATAATGGCTCTATACAAAGTTTCATGAAGTTTCATTGTAAATGAAACACATTTGAGTTTTTAGAAAGGGTTAAAAAAAGCCTCAGACTTTACTAAATGTGTAAAAGCATTCCTCTGTCCACCAGGCATTCAATTTGGTGACAAAAAAATTGCCAAACATGCTTTATTTAATCACTTAAAATTTGAACCACTTATTTACACATCTTAGGTAATATGACAGTCCTTCCTAGCCACACCCACACCAATTCTTGCATCATAAAGCACCAGGTATCATTCTGTTTATCCATTTTAGGTGGGAATGGGATTTAAGAAGATTGTATGTCCTTCCTCTAATTTTCATTTGTGTAGGGGTCTCCTTGTTTTCCCACTTCAATGCTATATTATTTCCACTACATGTTGGTTTTGATTTGGATTGAATTTAGCATGTGATTTATGGTTTTCTAAAAACTGTTAATGTTGGTTTATGATCCATCTGTGTTCAAGTGGTTATAATTGATCACTTGAAACATGACATTTTTTAATTTCTATTACTTCTGTACATATACAGTGAGTGTTCTGAGGTGTCTAGTAGCACCCATTTCCAGATTGACTGAGTAACTGTGTGGGAAGATATATAAGCCTTAGTGGTTTTCAAAGCTGTAGCATTTCATTAATGTTGATCTTGTTTAATTGTGCAATTCAATGGAAGTTTTGACCTTCCAGATAAAGCATAAAGAGTTAGATTATGACTAGGTAGATTCGTACATTAGACAATGTAATTATGGAAGAAACAGACTTGCAGGAGATAACAAGATGTAATCGGAGATGCAAATTCTCTTACCATCAGAACTAAAAGAAGAATGGACTTAGCGATTTCTTATAACATTAAATGTCTGTAGCTTATCTTTCATCTAGGGGCATACCAAATAATATATTTTTACTGTCAATTGGAAAAGAAAAGCACTTGCTGCTTGGTTACCTCATCTTTCAACAGTATATATTGATTGGTCTAACTAAGCAGGTATTGATGGTGAAAAGGGGGAAAAAGGAAACAGTATATATTGATTGGTCTAAATAAATAATTATTGATGTTGAAAAGGGGGAAATAGGGAACAGTACAACAGAAACCAAACTTTTTTCCACTAGCTTAGTTGACTAATGAATAGCCTGATGCCATGATGGTTTGTCCAAAACCAAATCTTCAATGAGGCCATTTAATTCTAGATCTTAATAGTTCCACGTTGATGCTTTCTTCGTCTGCCTCTACCACTACATAGTAATCTATCCTCCATTTGACCGACTCTTCTAACTAGGGATTCTATTGGTTTTCTATTATGTCTATTTTATCTGATTTTCTATCCTCTATTTGATCGATTCTTCTTTCTATTTATGATACCTGAAACAATCTTCCTCTCATCCAACCATCTACAGTCCTCTGGTTTACAATTTTACATTTTCCCCTTCCACTTCTATAAGTTTCTTGCCACTTCTTCTAAATTTGGAGGATTTGGACCATTTCTATAAATTTCCTGCCGCTTCGTCTAAATTAGGAGCATTGATTAATGATTGATGTTGCAAATTTTGTACAATGCTTATGAACTGTCATTTCTCTTAAACATGAGCTAACTGCTTGATGCATTGGCACTAGCAGAATTATGTTTTCCACCTTTGGTTTTAAATTAAAATTCCATGTCTGTTACATTTCTTGATGGCTTGACATAATTTCTATTCTTTATAATTTTCAGTACTCTTAAAATCATCAAAGCAAGTTGTTCTCATCATGGATATAGATCTCAGGTTACCCACTGGTGAACATGATAAGGAAGAAGAAGAAGAAACAACTACACTTGATAACATGTTGGAAGGTGAAGAAAAATTGCACAATGGAGGTATGGACGACAGACATATGGTTGAAGCTGGCATTGAGGTACATGCTCTAAATGGTGGAGATCTGAATTCCCCCACAGTTGATATCGCAATGTTTAAGGAAGATACAAATCTTGAGCCACTTTCTGGTATGGAATTCGAGTCTCATGGGGAAGCTTATTCTTTCTACCAAGAATATGCTCGATCAATGGGATTCAACACTGCAATACAAAATAGTCGCCGTTCAAAAACCTCAAGAGAATTTATAGATGCAAAGTTTGCTTGTTCCAGATATGGAACAAAACGAGAGTATGATAAATCCTTCAACCGACCACGGGCACGGCAGAACAAGCAAGAATCTGAAAATTCAACTGGTCGAAGATCTTGCTCTAAGACCGATTGTAAAGCAAGCATGCATGTAAAAAGAAGGCAAGATGGGAAATGGGTTATTCATAGCTTTGTGAAGGAGCATAATCACGAACTTTTACCAGCCCAGGCAGTAAGTGAACAAACAAGAAGAATGTATGCTGTGATGGCCAGGCAGTTTGCAGAATACAAAACTGTGGTTGGTATCAAGAATGAAAAGAATCCATTCGATAAAGGTCGTAATGTGGGTCTGGAGTTTGGGGAGGCTAAACTTATGCTTGATTTTTTTATTCAGATGCAAAGCATGAATTCTAACTTCTTTTATGCAGTAGATCTTGGTGAGGATCAACGGCTGAAAAATCTTTTATGGATTGATGCTAAAAGTAGGCATGACTATATCAACTTCTGTGATGTAGTGTCATTTGATACCACCTATGTTAGAAACAAATATAAGATGCCTCTTGCACTTTTTGTTGGGGTGAACCAGCACTATCAATTTATATTACTTGGGTGTGCCTTGATATCAGATGAAAGTGCCGCAACATATTCTTGGCTATTGCAGACATGGCTGAAAGGTGTAGGTGGTCAAATTCCTAAAGTGATAATTACTGACCATGACGTGACTTTGAAATCAGTTATTTCAGATGTATTTCCTAGTGCTTGCCATTGTATTTGCTTATGGCATATACTGGGGAAGGTATCTGAAAATTTAGCTCCTCTGATTAAAAAACATGAGAATTTTATGGCAAAGTTTGAAAAATGCATATATAGGTCATTGACCAGTGATGATTTTGACAATAGATGGGAGAAAATTTTGGATCGATTTGAGCTTCGACAGGATGAATGCATGCAGTCTTTGTATGAAGATCGCAAGTTATGGGCACCAACATTCATGAAGGATGTGTTCTTAGGTGGCATGTCTACTGCCCAACGATCTGAAAGTGTAAATTCCTTCTTTGACAAATATGTTCATAGGAAGACCTATGTTCAAGATTTTGTTAAACAGTATGAAACCATCTTGCAAGACAGGTATGAAGAGGAAGCAAAAGCAGATTCTGATACTTGGAATAAATTGGCAACATTGAAAACTCCTTCACCTTTAGAAAAGAGTGTTGCAGGGATTTGTACCCATACAGTATTCAAGAAGATCCAGGCTGAGATTATTGGTGCAGTGGCTTGTCATCCTAAACTTGACAGGCAGGATGAGACAATCGTTGTTCACAGGGTGCATGATATGGAAATAAACAGAGACTTTTTTGTTGTAGTGAATGAAGTAAAATCAGAGGTGTCTTGTATATGTCGGCTATTTGAATATAAAGGTTATCTTTGTCGACATGCATTGGTGGTTCTTCAATATTCTGGCCATTCAGTGTTCCCATCTCAATATGTTTTGAAACGGTGGACAAAAGATGCAAAGGTCAGGAATGTCATGGGAGAAGAATCTGAACATATGCTGGCTAGGGTGCAACGATACAATGATTTATGTCATCGATCACTAAAACTGAGCGAAGAGGGATCATTGTCTCAAGATGGTTATAGTATTGCATTCCATGCACTAAATGAGGCACACAAAAGTTGTGTGAGTGTTAACAATTCTAGCAAGAGTCCTACAGAAGCTGGTACATCAGGGGCTCATGGTCAACTTTCCATTGAAGAAGATACCCAAAGTAGAAATATGGGAAAGTCAAACAAAAAGAAGAATCCAACTAAAAAGAAAAAGGTTTGTTGTTTCTATAAAGTTGACTTGTAGACCTTTTATTCTTCCTGTCATAATCTCCTTGTTGTATTGTAGGTGAACTCGGAGGTAGAAGTGATGACTGTCGGGGCACTAGACAACATGCAACAAATGGTTTGTCCTCCTACATTACTAGTTAACCTATCAAAGTGTTTGATCATATAATTTTGGCAACTTTGAGCTTGTAGATTATTTACAGTCCTCATATCTAGTTAAAAGAAACAATACAAGACTCATTGGAATTTTACTATATATGTGAACCTAGAGGAATTTTTTTTTTATCAAGTATGAAGTGGGAATTTGAACTTAGTTAAATGAATACACGCTGTGCTTATAGTTAAAAGGAACTTCTTTTGTAGGACAAATTCAGCACAAGAACTGCAGTAACCCTCGAAGGTTATTATGGTGCACAACAGAGTGTGCAGGGAATGGTATGATTATGATACACATTATGCAATAGTTCTAATATATATTATTATTATTATGTTCGATGAGTGAACTTAATAACCCTCTTATCTGATTGTTCAGTTGAACTTAATGGGACCAACACGTGATGATTACTATGGGAATCAACAGACTCTTCAAGGACTGGTGTGTAGAAGAAATGGTAATTAGTTTGTTAAATATTTCTTGACTTGCAATAACACAAACTATTTTATGTGTGTAGGGACCAATAAGTTCCATACCAACCAGCCACGATGGTTATTATGGTGCACATCAAAGCATGCCTGGTTTGGTATGTTTCACTAATACTAAAGATGATTTTCTGTCCCTTGTAACGTTTGATGAATACTTATTCAATCAAAACTTGCAGGCACAACTGGATTTTTTGCGAACTGGTTTCACATACAGCATTAGGGTTAGTATAGTTATTTGAAGCCTTTTAGATATTATTACCATTTGAAAAGTCACCATTATAATTGTGGGGATCTGACAATTTGATAATTGAGATTAACGAAATTCTGAAATGGTTCCTGAAAAATTAATTCTTTGATCACATTAATCTTGTTGGGACGTCAATTTGGTCTCTGAAATTGTCTCAAACGGCTTGTGTGTTTGAGAAATTTCAGTTCAAGGAGCGACTTGAAATTTTGTTGATTCATGAACGACCAACTTGAAATTTTGTTGATTCATGAACTAAATTGCTTGATCCCTGCATTCCTATAAACTAAATTGATGATTTACTCATTACTATTTATTTTTTGAAGATCACTAGTAATAATGTTGCTTCTTCATTGTGGCAGGATGATCCTAATGTAAGAGGAGCACAGTTGCACGAAGATCCATCAAGACACGCTTGAGTGTCACTATATACTTTAAATTAAGGTAGTTGTCATTGAGTCAATGCTATTTTTTTATTTAAATTAAATGAGTATTTCTCTCTAAATGAAAAAATGAAGCAGTGATTCACATTATTTTAAATGTATAGGCTAGGAAAATGAGGACTTTGAGCTGCTCATCTGATGTAGAGAATGGAATACCTCAAAGGCCAATTGAGGTTATGTTGGAAAATCTCCAAGGCCAGTATTTTGTAATATAATGCTGTTATATTAATAAATATAGGATAACTTCTGCTAACGTGTACTATAATATTTAATATTTATAATATTATTAATATAGGTGGGGTAAGCCTTCAGAGTTCAACCTCATGTAGAGATTGTTTTGTTGTATTATATAAACTTACTATTCTTTAGGCTACTGGGGAATTGTAAGTATAAATTATTTATGTTAGTGATGTGGGTACTATTTGCATGCTTCTATTCTTTCTATGTGCAAAAGAGAGTGAAATAGCATTCATCTATAATTTTATTTTCCCCTTAATTTTGTTCTTGGGCTTATCTTTTTGCTTCCTTTAGTTTTTGTAGTTACTTATTTTTCTATTTTTAATTGCTTAACTTTCGTATAAAAGTCGTCAGTATACATACACTCGTCCTCTCACCAAATTAATAAACAATTAATTTAAAATATCCGGTTTAGTATGAATCAGAATGATGTTGGGTTAATAGATAAGTGGTTTCTTAACTGATTTGAGATAAGAGTTAAGAAGCTGAAGGTATTAGGTTCAAACTTAGACAAAAGCCTGATTGCATGTTTAGAGAGAAGCTTGAATATATAGCTTCAACAAATTACGGCAAGAAATACACTGGGACGTGAGAATTTAAGTTTGGACGTGGAATCAAACAGCCTCTAAATATTAATTTAATGACCAACATTTTATTTTGAAAGAAGTTAACTACTAAAATAAAAGTGGTTTAACAAAATATATGAAATCTCATATCATAGCAAACCAACCACTTGCACATAGCCAGCATCCAAATATAATTGAACAAACCATCAATTTAGTCGATAAACTTGACTCTATCTTTAATTTAATTCTTGAACTATAATATAATTAGTTTTAAAATTCAATTTAGCTCCTAAAGTATATGAAAATTTGTCAGTTCAATCCTTAACATTTAAATAATAATAATAATAGAGACTACTAAATTAATAAATTTTAGAGAGAAGAATCTACTCAGGAATATTTCTTCAAACTTTTGCCAACCTGTCTTGACTGATGTTTGTTAGTTTAGATACCATTTTTTTGCACTTCCAATTAAAGAATGAGGTAGGAGTCTTGAAAATATTGTCTCTTCTTCTTGGTGCCTCCAAAGTACCAACGAACTCATAGAATCTGGTTAAATGTACATATGGATCTTCATGGTCTAATTCTGCAAAAGGTTAACGCGCAAAAATTTCAAGAGACTATATTTCATTTGAATGGTGGTGTTTTGTTTAAGTTCTCGTGGGTAGTATTCAAAAAAGAAAGTATAGGTTTAAATACAAGAATTAAAATTATTTACAAACTTGAAACAATAAAACATTACCACGATGTTCAATTGATGCAAGTCTCCAAAAATGACGCCATTTGGTAAGTAACTTTGTAGTAGAGGCATCAAAGTATTTATAATGTCTTTCCTTGATTAATTATATACTCCTCCTATTTTAATTATATCTTTACTTATCGTCCTCCATACATCTCGATGTTTTACCGATAAGAGGAGATCCACTATAGTCGCCAATCTCTGATGTTTCACTTAATTAGCTAAAAGAACGGAGTTACATTCCGATAGTGTGTGTGATTTTACACCTAACCCAATGTCTTGCAACAACCATCTACAAATGTTTCTACTCATGTCCCTTACAAATGAAGTGTATATCTAGCACTCCTCAAGTCAAAAGATCAATTTCATATGCACATCGAAAAAGTATTATCTAACACCCCTAAGTCAAAAGATCAATTTTAGATGCACGTCGGAAAAGTATTAAGTGTAGAAATAGAGATATCAATATAACAATATGATTTTTATATAACAATCTAGACCAAGTATTTAATTAGATTCCTAAACAATTAAACTTAATCCCAACACAATACATGACATAAAAGAGGATGATGAGATTGCATAAGTCAACATGATTTAAAAGTCTTCAATGTTTCCACCTTGTTTCTACCTTCTTTCTCTCCCTTACACTCTCTCTTTAAAACTTGCTAAAACAAAGAATGAATGAAAATGAGGTTGCAAGCCTCTATTTATAGTTTTTGGAAAAGGTCCTTCGGCAGGAAAATAACCATTTCTTCCTTAGTGGAGTTCTGCCACGGCATCAAGCGGGGCGTTAGACCGCCATTACTTGTCAGGCGAGATATATTCTTTGTTGTGCGAGCTGCTAGCTCAACCAAGCGGGACTTTAAACCAGCATATTTATGATCTAATTTATGTCAAAAGTCTTGTTCCTCAAACATGACATCGTTCCAAAGGTCACATATACCAAATAAGTTGCTATGCTTAAGCATTATGACGTTGAATGTTATGCCCCCTCTTCCTTAAATTGAACAAGTCAAAATGATTATGCCACCGCACTACTAGGTTAAGCGCAACACTGATGGGACATTTAAAGGATCACGATGAATCTCTTCTTACAGTGGAATTTTTGGAGTTTCAACATAGTTAAAATGTCAATCTGTTATCATGATGCAACGAACATCTCATATTTCGTGTTGTATATGTTCTACAATTGGAATATTTGTAGATTATATTTATTCATTTTCCTTCTTTCTGTTTTTATATTGTAACACAGGGCATCACTTATTAAGGGTATTTTACTCTTTCATTAAAATTTCTTCTCTACCTTTTCAACTTTATCATACTACACTCTGTTTTATTTTTATTTTTATTTATTATATAATAAAAATCACTTTTCCTTATCTCACAAAGGCATGACAACATAATCATCAACCATCCGAACTCACCCAATCTGCACTGACTTTGGCGTGAAAACCCTGCTTTGATCAAGTGCAGATTTTGGTTTTCTCTGATTTTCAAAGTTGGGGGATGAATGTTTATATTCCCCATACCCAAACCTCTCCTTTAGTAAAATATATTCTTTATTTTTTTCATACAAACATACATATTTAATTTATTTAGTATTAACAATAACGCAAAACAAAATGTGATCGCTTTTAGTTAAAACTATATACTAAATTGTTTATGTTGTTACAAGCGGCCACATTTTGTTTATATTTAGTATTAAGAACATAAATAAAATGCAGCCGCTTTTATATATATACTAAATAAAATGAATAGAAAACAATTTTATATATATATAGTTTTATCTTGGAAAGTGCCACATTTAGTGTTAAACTATTCTATATTGTTGTAGTTGTAACATGAACAATGCTAAAAAAATCGCTTAACAATACTTTCATATTTGTTAACATAATAAAGCAAAATAACAACCATTTGCTCCTTATCAGATATGGATAATTTCATCAATTTATTATACAAAGGAACAAAAAATATGCCATAGAATTACTTTTGTTATAATTTTATATAGAAAAATAAGTATGTGATGTATGCAAAAGAGTTATAGTTCTGACTTTGCAACTATTTTTGTATGCAAGATTGAAAGACAAAGTTATCAAGTACCAATCATTCAATTCTAGCAACAGTAAGTTCAAGGCATAAAACCTCTATTACACAACAAAACAGCCACTGAGGCTCAACATAAGCATAAAAGTAAATTTATTACAACTTTAGTCAATTTCACTACCCAACCATAATTGCATATTCAAATAACCAATTTATCATTAAAAAAATCCCAATTTTAATAACACTAAACCTTAGATTTTTGATTGATTACCTTAGTGGTAGTTTCAATGTTAATGGAGACTTGCAAATGTTCCTTTATGGTCTTACAGAGGCGGAGGACAAAATAGGGTGGAGGCAGTGGTGGTTCTTGTCGCAACCAATAGTATAAAAGATAGAACCTTGTATTGTAGATGTGGTTGGGGTGGGTCCGCGAGAGAGAAGAAGGAAGGGTTGGAGAGAGAGACCCATTTATTGTGAGTTGTTAGGCCGGATGACATGATCGGGGTTCGAACCTCGATACCTCCACTTATGTGTGAGTTTATAATGGTTTTGCCATTTCATTTATGTAAAAATTAATATTTTTGATTGCTTAAACAATGTCTAAACACTCGTTAACATTTCCGGTAAGAAAAATAACAAGTGAGCATGTCATTGATTCATCTTCTCTCTCTATATATATATCTCTCTCCATCTCACCCCTTTCTCTCTTTCTCTCTCTTCACTCGCATTCATTTTACATGCACAAACAATAGACACAGTTGTGAAGGTTGTTTGTTTATCAACTTAG